>Ga0207712_10000882_pt1 | contig 21792 bp, 18 predicted proteins | sample KBSS44metaG_FD_184402 | JGI IMG/M metagenome (GOLD analysis project Ga0207712, IMG submission 184402) | Switchgrass rhizosphere microbial communities from Kellogg Biological Station, Michigan, USA - KBS S4-4 metaG (SPAdes) (version 2) | ecosystem: Host-associated > Plants > Roots > Rhizosphere... | reverse complement strand
GAACCACATGCTGAACCAGCCGAAGGAGCCGAGCAGGATGCCCCAGTCGGCCCAGGTCGGGGTCATCTGGCCCCAGGCATACGGGTCATAGTCGTTGCTGAGACTCGAGACGATGATGACGTACCGCTCGAACCACATTCCGATATTGACGAAGATCGAGATGACGAAGAGCGCCGTCAGGTTGGTGCGGATCTTCCGAAACCAGAAGAGCTGGGACACGAACGCGTTGCAAATGATCATGGTCCAGCCGGCCCACCACATCGGGCCGAAGGCACGGCGCCAGAACGTCTCCTGCTCGAACGGGTTGCCGCTGTACCAGGCGATGAAGTACTCCATCGCATAGGCGTAGAACAGGATCGAACCGGTCAGCAGGGTCAGCTTCGCCAGATTATCGAAGTGGTACTCCGTGATCATGTGCTCGATCTTGAGCGCCTTGCGGAGCGGGATCAGGATCGTCAGCACCATGCCAACGCCGGAGTAGATGGCCCCGGCGACGAAGTAGGGAGCGAAGATGGTCCCGTGCCATCCCGGGATGATGCTCATCGCGAAATCCCAGGACACCACCGAGTGCACCGACAGTACCAGCGGAGTCGCCAGCGCCGCCAGGTAGAGGTAGGCACGGGTGTAGTGCCGCCACTGGTTGTCGGTGCCTTTCCATCCCAGCGAGAAAAACGAATACACCTTGTGGCGCCATCCCCGCATCTTGTCGCGCGCCGCGGCGAGGTCCGGCACCAGTCCCACGCACAGGAAGGTGGTGGAGACCGTCAGGTAGGTGGAGATCGCGAAGACGTCCCAGATCAGGGGCGACTTGAAGTTGGGCCAGAGGAATCGGGCATTCGGATACGGAAGCAGCCAGTAGAAGAACCACTGCCGGCCAATGTGGATGATCGGGAAGAGGCCCGCCGTCATCACGGCGAACACCGTCATCGCTTCGGTGGCGCGGTAGACCGCCGTGCGCCACGGAGAGCGGAACAGGAACAGGATGGCCGAGATCAGCGTTCCGGCGTGGCCGATACCGATCCAGAACACGAAGGTAGTGATGTACACCGCCCACATGACCGGCGGTGAGTAGCCCGCCAGCCCCAGCCCATCCTTGAGGAGCATCGTGAACGTGCCGATGCCCACCAGGAAGCAGAGCACCGCCACGCCGAGCGCGATGAAATAACCCCGATCCGCGGTCCCCAGCGTGTTGACGACGTCGCGAGTGACCTCGGCGTGGGTCTGATTCGAATGGTGCGGTTCGTGCGCTATGACGGCCATCGCTCAGGCCTCCGTCCGGTGGAGAACCTTGGCCAGATACGTAATCGCCGGCCGCACGTTGATCTCTTCAAAGACATGGTAGCCGCGGTGGTTGGTCTTGAGCGCCATCACCTTGCTGCCGGGGTCCTTCATGTTGCCGAAGACGATGGCGTCCGAGGGACAGGCCTGGGCGCAGGCGGTGTTAACATCGCCCTCCTTGAGCTCCCTGCCCTCCAGGCGCGCCGTACTCTGGGCATCCCGGATCCGATGGACGCACATCGTGCACTTTTCCATCACGCCGCGGGCCCGGACCGTCACGTCGGGATTGAGCTGCAGGTTGAGCGGTTCGGGGAACGCCTTCTTCGCGTAGGCGAACCAGTTGAAGTACCGGACCTTGTACGGACAGTTGTTGGAGCAGTATCGGGTGCCTACGCAGCGGTTGTAGATCTGACCGTTCAGACCGTCCGGCGTGTGGTACGCGGCGTAAACCGGGCAGACCGGCTCGCAGGGCGCCGCGTCGCAGTGCTGGCAGAGCATGGGAATGACCCGCGACTCCAGCGGATCGCCGGTATCACCCCCGCCCTCCCAGAACCGCTCGATACGGATCCAGGTCATTTCGCGGCCCCGCCGGACTTCCTCCTCGCCCACATAGGGGATGTTGTTCTCAGCGTAGCACGCGGTGACGCAGGCCGAGCATCCGGTGCACTTGGCGAGATCGATCGCCATGCCCCACATGGGCTGTTCGGTGGCGTAAGCGCCGTGCTTCCGTTTCTCCAGCTGACTCTCCCGGAACCCGTGGATCGCTTCGACCTCGCGCTCGGTATTGATCTCGTGCTCCTCGTGGCCCTGTTCCTCGAGCGCGAGGGCGGGAGTGAGGCCCTTCTTGGCCTGCTCCAGCGTCATCGCGTCTGCGATGCCGCGACCCAGCTGGCGGGTGGTGCCTTCGGTCTTCGCCAGCTTCTTGTACTGACCGGTCTTGTTCAGGGTAACGCGAGTCGCGAGGTACGGCAGGAATCCGTTCCCGTCCTTGGCATCGAGCAGGTCCAGCGCGTTGACCCCACGGTCCTTGGCGAAATCGCCAAGAGCGGTATGTCCCAGGCCGAGCGGAACCGCGACGACGTCCGGATGGAGTCCGGGATAGATATAAGCCGGAGCCTCGATGTTCCCGTGGGGAGAGGTGAGCCGGAGGATTTCCCCTTCCCGCACGTCGAGGCGCTTGGCCAGCTCGGGGTGAATCTCAACCCACGAGTGCCAGGTGATCTTGGTGACTGGGTCAGACAGCTCGAGCAGCCAGGGACGGTTGGCGAAGCGACCGTCGCCCAGAACCGAGGCGTAAGGCGCGAACCAGTAACTATCTCCCCCCTCGCTGCCATCGAAAGACGCCGGGGACGAACCGATCTGCCCAGCGCTGGCTGCGAGGCGGACCGGTGTTACCGGCGCTTCGGTGTACACACCGCCGCGCTGCAACGCGGCGCGCCAGAAGCTCTCGGTATCGGTCGCACCCTGAGCTCGGGCTACTGTCTGCCACTGGGTCTTGAGATAGGCCTCCCAGGACGGAGCATTGAAGCGGCTGAAGGCGCCACCGGCCTTCTGCGCCATCTTGAGCAGGAGATCGCCGGTCGCCATGCCGTTGAAGACCGGCTGCATTACCGGCTGCATCAGGCCGATCACCCCGCGGCGCGGCCGGAGATCATCCCAGCGCTCCAGGGCGTGCAAGCCGGGCAACAGCAGGTCGCATAGAGCCGCGGTCTCATCCAGGTAGAGCGAGGTCGAGACCTTGAAGGGAACCTTGTTGAATTTCGCAGCGAAGCCGCCCTTGGCTGGCAGCGAGTAGACCGGGTTGGCCTCATGGACGAGCACCAGCGAGACCCGCCCGCCATCCATGTCGGAGCCCAAGGCTTCGACGGCGCCGTAGCCTTCACCACCGTCGAGGTCGGAGCCGAACTTGACCGTGGTCCCGACATTGCCGGCGATGTAGTTGAGCAGATTGACCGCGGCGCAAAGATCAATGGCGGCGCGATGCTGGTTCCCGATCCCGCCCGCTACGGCAAGGCTGGGCTTGGCGGAGGCGAACTCGCGCGCTACTCGGCGAATCACCTCGGCGCCGACACCGCTTGCTTCCTGCGCCTTCTCCGGGGTGAACGCCGCGAGCGCGCCGCGAAGCGCGTTGGCATCGGCCGGATTCCCGCTCCGCTCGCTCAGCAGCACGTTCGCCATGGCGAGCACGATCGCTGTGTCTGCGCCGGGCTTGGTGGGGTGCCATTCGTCGGCGTTCATCCCGGTGAGCGACATCCGCGGAGCGAAGGCGACATGCTTCGCCATGTTCCCATTGTCGTAGCCATGGGACTTGGCGAATCCACGCTGGTTCTCCAGCGGTGAGAGCCAGTTTTCCAGGAAGTCGGCGCCGAAGGAGACGATGTACTGCGCGGCCGCGAAATCGTGGGCCGGCAGCTCGTTGGTGCCGAAGGTGCGGAGATTGGCCGCCCGCAGCGCCTCGTGAGCGAAGGGCTCGTAGCGAACTACCCGGCCCCCTGCGGCGGCAGTCCACTCGGCGAGGAAATCGGAGAAGGTGCCGCGGCCGGCGCCCGAGATCACCGCCACCTTGCCAGCAGCGCCGCTCAATTTCCCGGCGAATGCCGCGATCGCTTCATCCCATGTCACATCCTTGAAGCTGCCGTCCGGTTGACGGGTCTTGGGCCCGGTGAGCCGTCCCGGGTTGTAGAGTCCCTGAAGTGCTGATTCGCCGTGGGAACACATCTTCCCCGCATTTACCGGATGCTGGGGATTCCCTTCCAGCTTGATCGCCCGGCCTTCGCGAGTCTTTACATGCAACCCGCACCCCGCCGAACATTCGGTGCAGGTGCTGGCGTAGTAGGTGGGAATGCCCGGCACCTGGTCCTCGGATTGAACCAGGTAAGGAACCAGCTTCTCTATCCGCTCGGTCGAACAGCCGGAAACCGCCATCGCCCCAGCGCCCGTCGCCCCGAGGACGGTGAGGAAGCGACGGCGATCCATGCCTTCCTTCGGAGTTTCGTCTGACATTCGTGCTCCGAGTAGCCGTCAGGCTAGTGATGACACGCCGTACAATCCCGATTGACTTTCCGTTCCACATGGCAGGTGACGCAGAAGCCCATGTTCGTCACGTTGTTCACCTTGAAGACCTGCGGCATTCGCTGGACGTCGCCATGACAGGTGCTGCAGGCGTTGGGTCCCATCGCCTGAATGTGCCGACTGTGCGGGAAGTGCACGTGCCTCGCCAGCGCATGAATGCGGGCCCACTCCAGATGCGGTTTGGCGGGATCGCTCTTGTCGGCCCAGAACTGGCGCAACTTCTTGATTTCCGTCTTGCCCCCGCTGTCGCTCCCCGAGATGACCAAGTGGCAGCCCATGCAGGTCTGAAGGCTCGGGATGCCCGGCTCATTCGATACGCTCACGCTGTAGTGGCAGTACTGGCACTGGATCTTGTACTGGCCGGCGTGGATGTCGTGACGGAAAAAGATGGGTTGGCGGGGACCGTAGAGGTCTGACGTGTCGCCGGCAGCTATGGCCGTTGCGGTCACGGAGTCGGGGACAGGTTTCCCCTGCTGAGCACCCCCGGGTCGTTGTAACAGGGCCGCCGCGCCCAGGGCGAGGAGAACCGACCCAGCTCCGAGAATGGCCAGCTTGCGCATGATCGCTCAGGAACGGGAGAGGAGTCGCCCGCCGACCGGTTCCAAGTCCAAGTCAGCGGAGGCAGAAGTTTGTGAATTGTTTCACGAATTTTCAAGGGCCGGCATGCGGGCCAAGTATAGCTCGTCCAGCCCCCTCAACAACCGGCACTTTGGTGCTAGCCGGTCAGCGTTCTCCGAGCCAGCACAGCGGCGGGCGTCTCGGCCGTGAGCCACGCCAGCTTGCGTCGGGCAAAGCCGACGAAAACGTCAGCTCCCTTCTGATCGGTAATCTCGATGCTGCACCAGCGAAGAGGGCCGGTGCGGTGACCGCTCTGAATCGCGTCGCTGATGACCGAAGGGAGCCGGGAGATGGCGAGAGCCTTCCGCTCTTCTCCATCACTGAGGGTGAAGGTTCCCCCTACTCCGTTCTGCATGACGTGGAGCCAGCAAAGCTTCCGGCTTCCCGCCGCATACTCCCAGGCCCAACGCCAACTCGGGCCCATGAATTTGACCGATTCGGATACGCCCGGAAGCGCCAGGAGACCCTCCCTTACCTTCCGAAAACGCGCGCCGATCGGACCGGGGAGGTCCCGGTACGGGGCAGAAGGCTTGGGTTCTTGGCGGGATTCGGGATAGAGATTGACGGCCCAGTACGCGGCGGATCGGCCCACGTGGTTCTCTCCCGGTTGGCTTAGGTGAATCTTCGGCGAGAAACCTAATCGGGGACCGGTGGGTGATCCAAGGGCGGGACCTGCACACCGCTTCGTTCGAGAAAACGGACTACCTCAATTCCCATCGCCCGGATCAGAGCCGCCTCCCGGCCGTCCAGGTCCGCCCGGTAGATGATTTCGCGGAAGGACCGCATCACATGCTCGGCCTGGCGGGTCTTGAAGAAATCGATGCCCCAGAGGGCCCGCTCCCAGTCGGCGAAGAGCCGCTCGAGCAATCCGGACTCCGGGGCGCCTACCTGTTTGCGGGGCGGCTTTAAGGATTGGCGTTCGCCGCCCGCCGCCAGGCGGATCTCGTAGCACATGATGGCCACGGCCTGGGCCAGGTTGAGTGAGCGGTACCCCGGATTGGTGGGGATGGTGACCAGGGCGTGACAGCGATCCAGCTCGTCGTTGGTGAGCCCCTTGTCCTCGCGACCGGCCACGATCGCGACGGTGCCGCGATCCGCCCGGGCCATTAGCTCGGCAGCCCCAGCGCCGGGGCGAATTACGGTGCGCTTGGCCGCGCGCTCCCGTGCGGTAAGAGCGACGACGTAAACACAGTCTGCAATCGCTTCCTGCAGCGTGTTGTAGATGCTGATGCTATCCACGTAATCGGCCGTGCTATGCGCGATCCCCTCGATGCGGTACGGGTCGAAGATCGCTGGAGCAACGAGGCGCACCTGGCTCAGGGCGAAGTTTTTCGCCACCCGGACCGCACTGCCGATATTCACCACGTCCTGAGGCTCGACCAGAACCAGCACCGGCGCCTGCAGGCTCACGCCGTGTCACTCCCCAAGAAACGAGGTATCGAGCCGCCTCGCCTTGAGCGCCGCGGCAAATCCGGTCTTGTCGGCCGACTTGGCATACGCGGCTTTCGGCTCCACCTCTTTCTTCTCCACCAGCTCGATCAGCGCATCATTCAGGGTGACCATTCCCGCCTTGCGATTGGTCTGCATGATCGAGGGAATCTGGAAGGTCTTCCCCTCGCGGATCAGGTTGGCGATGGCCGGAATCGAGAGCAGCACTTCCTTCGCGGCAACCCGCCCGCCCCCGATCTTCGGGCAGAGCACCTGGGCGATGACGCCTTTGAGCGACTCGGAGAGCATCACCCGGATCTGCGACTGCCGGTCCGCCGGGAACTGGTCGATGATCCGGTCTACGGTCGAAGCGGCGGTTGTAGTGTGCAGAGTTCCGAAAACCAGGTGTCCGGTTTCGGCCGTCTCGATCGCGATGGAGACGGTTTCCAAGTCGCGCATCTCGCCCACCATGATCACGTCGGGATCTTCCCGAAGAGCGGCACGCAGCGCCTGCTTGAAGGACTTGGTATGGAAGCCGACTTGCCGCTGGGTCACGACGCACTTCTGCGGCGAATGGACGAACTCGATCGGGTCTTCGATGGTCAGGATGTGATCGGTCCGGGTACGGTTGATCAGCTCCACCAGTGCCGCAAGCGTCGTCGACTTGCCAGAGCCGGTCGGGCCCGTGACCAGGACCAGTCCCTTCGGCAGGTAGCAGAGTTTCTGAATTTCGGCGGAGATGCCGAGCTGCTCCACGGTCTGAATCTGCGAGGGAATGACCCGGAAGACGCCCATCGGGCCGCGGCGCTCCACCGCCGCGTTGGCGCGGAACCGCGCGATGTTCGGAAGCTCATACGCCCAGTCCGCGTCGCCACCCTCGCGGAATTCGTCGAGCTCTCTCGTGGCCATGATGCTGGTCAGCATCGCCTCCACTTCCTCGGCGCGGAGCTCCGGGCCCTCGTGACGCTCCAGCTCGCCGTCGCGGCGGAAGATGGGAGGTTCACCGGTGCGCAGGTGCAGATCGCTCGAACCAGTTTCTACAGTTCGGCGGAGCAGCTCCTCCATGCGTGCGCGCACGTCAGACGCCGGTTGAGTTCGGAGCGAGGGAGTGATTTTCGGCTCCGGGGCGGGCGCTGCCACGGCTGATCCGTTGGTCGGCGTTGTGACCGAGGGCGGAGCCGCCGCGTCAGGGGGCCGGATTGTGGCGCTTCCCTTCGCCAGTTCAACGTCCACCTTCCCGCTCGGCGAGAGATAGGCGAAGGCGACGCTCGCGCCGTCGGTAAAGTTGGGTTGGAGCTGACTCGGCGCGATTTCCTTGACCAGCATGGTCACCTGAGCCGCAGTCAGCGGTTCTTTGGTGACAGGACGAGTCGAGTCTCCCACCAGCAGGGAGGCCGGCTTGCCGGCCTGGAGCGCCAGGCTTCTGGCGCCGTGCTCATGCATGGCCTGGATGAACTTGTCGAGACGGGGCACTGAAATCCTCAGCTCAGGGGACGGGCGGCGCGGACATGGCTACGGTTCAGACAAACCGTGGTCTCGCCGACGACAAGACTGAAAAAGCGTTCGGGTGCATTCAGATAATCGGAGGCACGGCTCCGGTTGGGCGGAAGCTCGGTCGCGGCAAAGCCGCGATACTCGTCACCGCCGCTCATAGTGACCTCGAGCCCAATGTGGAGAGCGGCGGATTCCCGCTCCGGATCCTGACTCATCGGACCCTGGTAGGCGAGAGCCGCGACCTGGGCCTTCGCCAGAAAGACAACCTCGCCGCTGGGCAACGACAGCGGGAAGAAATTCTCCTCCCGGTTGAGCAGCTCGAGCGGGGTTTCCCGCGACTCGTGGAGCGCGGTGCTGGGCTGCAGGTGAAGGTCTCCATCGATGGTCATCCCCTCAACCAGCAGAACCCGAACCTGCAGTCTTTCCGTTGCAGCCCACTGAGTAGATGTCACTGTCTCCTCCTAGCCTCGAATCTCGGCGCCCGCGTCCTGCTCCTGCAGGCGGATTGCTTCCATATAGTCAGCACCCTCGCCCAGACGGGCACGGGCTTCATTCAGCAGCTCGGACGCCCGGTGCAGCAGCGGAGATTTGATCCCCTGCTCCTCCAGGAAACGGCAGGCGATATCCACGTCCTTGGCCAGGAGTGCGAGGCGAAACGTCACCGGCCATGCTCCGGTCATTACCCGGTCGGGAACCAGCACCTCGCTCACGAAACTGCGACCGCTCGATGTGTTGAGGACATCGAGTGCCTTCCTTGCCTGAACACCAGCCTTAACCAGCCCTACCATTCCCTCACCGAACGCCAGGATGCCGACCGCGAGAAGCGCATTGTTGATCGCCTTCATCGCGTGGCCGGTACCGACTGGCCCCATGTGTTCGATGCGCTTGGCAAACTGGGCCAGAATCGGCTTGGCCCGCTCGAACGTGGCATCGCTGCCGCCCACCATCACCGTCAGAGTTCCCGCCTCGGCGCCGTTGGTACCACCGCTCACCGGGGCATCGGCGAAATCCACCCCTTGTGCCTCCAGCTGCGCCGCGATCCGCACCGAAGCAGCGGGCTCGCCAGAGGTACAGTCAAGAAATAGTACGCCTGTTCCGATTCCAGACAGTATTCCCTCGGGGCCTTCGAGGATCTGTCGCACCTCGCCCGAGTTTGGCAGGCAAGTGAGAAGGACTTCGGCATTCTCGGCCGCCATCTGCGGGGTTTGTGCCACGCGGGCCCCATGCGCCTGGGCAAATTCGACCGCCCGCCTCGCGGTGCGATTCCATACCGTAAGCTCATGGCTGCGCGCCAAATGAGCCGCTATGGGACGACCGATGGCACCCAGACCGAGGAAGGAGACTCGCATAAGTGGGCTAAAGGCTAAGTGCGGGGGCCCCGGCGTGGTAGCCGGGCGAATGGCCGAGGATAGATTTCCCTGTCCGAGGAACAGAATTCACCCGCTATTCGCGTGGAGGAAAAGTGAGGTCGTCAATTTTGAGCGGCGGGGCGGTGCTTGGGCTGCTGGCGTTTGCCCTGGCCTGTGCCCCGAAGCAGCAAGCGGCAGAGAAAGCAGAAAACAAGGAGCCCGCGGATTCCAACGCGCGGACTCTGGCCGTCATAGGGGGTCCTGGTTCCCATATCGAGGGAATCGCCGAACATGGCGGGAAACTGTATGTGGCAGACTGGAAGGACGCGGCGGTCTATCGCATTGATCCGGCGAATCCGGCGCCGACCCGGGTGGCCGTGCTTCCTGTACCGGGAGTCGGCATACTCGGCGTCGCGGCCGACGATGCGGGGAATCTCTATTTCGCTGTGCCCGATTCAGGCCTTGTGCTGAAGGTGGCCGCAGACCGGATTGGCGCCTCGGACTTCAGCTCGACCAGTGACGTTACGAAGTTCGCCACCGGCGCAAAGGGGGCCAACGGTCTCGCATTCGATCATTCGGGACATCTCTGGATTGGTGGAGGAGACAGTCACGCCCTCTACCATGTAGGACCGAAGGGTGGAAAGGCGCAGGTCTTTGCGAAGGATTACTCCCCGATGAATTCCGACACCACTGTAGGCGTCCGGCCCTATACGGTGAACGGTGTGGCGGTGGACTCCAAGGGGCTCGTCTACACAGTGAATACCGGAACCGGCGAGGTGAGCCGGCTCGAGGTCAAGTCCGACTACAAGCCGGGCAAGATCGAGAGTTTCGTGAAGGATGACCGACTGATGGGCGCCGATGGCGTGGTCGTCGACGGGCAGGACAACCTCTGGATTGCCTGCAACATCCGGAACGCACTGGTGAAAGTGACCCATACGGGAGAAATCAGTGAGATCGCGGTCAACGGACCGGGAGGCCCGATGCACTTCCCGGCCGAGCTCAAGTTGGCCGGCAAGGTGGTCTATCTGGCGAACCTCAATATGCCTTGGGGAGCCAACGCCGGAGCAACCGACTCGAGCGCGAGCGTCGTGGAAGTGAAGCTTCCGTAAGAGGCCGGAGCATGGAGGCCTGATGGCTGCACGAACGCTGCATCTGGACCTGGACGCCTTCTTCGTCGAGGTGTGCCGGCAGCGTCACCCGGAGTTGCGGGGCGTCGAGTTCCTGGTGGTGGGAGGGCGGCGAGAAGAACGGGGAGTCGTGCAGTCAGCCTCCTACGCGGCGCGGAAGTTCGGAGTTCGGGCGGGAATGCCGATCGCGGAAGCCGCGCGGCGCTGTCCTCAAGCCACCTTCTTCCGGGGTTCATTCCGGCACTACCGCGACGCGTCGCGGGCGGTGCTCGCTGTCCTCCGCAGGTATTCGCCCACGGTGGTAATGGCTTCGCTGGATGAGGCGTATCTCGATTTCACCGGGACAGAGCGCATGTTTCCGGTTTCCCTGTTACCCGAGGCGGAGCGGATCCGTGATGCGGTAAAGCAGGAGACGGGGCTCGACAGCAGCATCGGGATCGGCACCAATCGGATGATCGCGAAGCTGGCCTCGGATCATGCCAAGCCGAGGGGATTGATGGAGATTCGCGCCGGCTGGGAGGAAGGATTCCTGGCAGGACTCCCGCTTCGCGCGTTGCCAGGCGTAGGACCCAAGACGGCAGAGCGCTGGGCCGGCCTGGGGCTCACCGAAGTCCGCCAGATCCAGGAAATGGAGCTGGAGAACCTGCAGCGGATTCTGGGAGACGGCGCCCGGGAGCTCAAGCTCCGAGCCCACGGACATGGATCCTCTCGCCTCAGCGCGGATCGGCTCCCCCGATCGGTGAGCAGGGAGACGACCCTGTCGCGCGATGCCACCGACAAAGGTCGGCTCGATCCGCTGCTGGCGCTTTTTGTGAGCCGGGTAGCCGGTCAGCTTCGGGAAGAAGGGCTCGCCGCGCGCACCGTGGTCCTCAAGTTGCGGCACGGCGATTTCTACACCGTCACCCGCCGGCATACGCTGGACGAACCGACTGCTCTGGACAAGGAGATTCTGGTCGCAGCCCGGGCGTTGTTCGATCGCGCGTTTGAGGATGTGATACGGAGGAAGAAGGGCGTCCGGCTGATCGGTGTTGCGGCAACCAATATCGTGGAATCGGCCACCGAGGATCTCTTTGAGCCGGTCGAGCGTACAAGATTACGGGAACTCACCACCGCGATAGATCAGGTGAGGAAGAAGTTCGGGTTTGATGCGGTAGCGACAGCGGAAACGCTGCCGCTCAGGAGACAGGAGCGGGAATGAGATGGATTCTGGCGGCCCTGGTGCTGGTGGCCGCGACGACTACAGAGGCGCAGGCACAGCTCGCGCTGACACCGCAGGAGATTTTGCAGGCCTGTCAGGCTGGGGATTACCCGGAATGCGTCCACTATGCGGATTTGCTCTCGGGCGGGCGCGGAGTGACCCAGTCGAACGACGAGGCGGTGCGAATTCTGACCGGAACCTGTGACAAGGGCTACGCACCTGCCTGCACTCAGCTGGGGATCTGGAACGAGTCCGGCGTCCAGATGAACCCGAACCGGGAACGGGCCAACTCTTATTTTCGCCGTGGTTGTGAGATGGGTTCGGCCGAGGGATGTGCCAGGCTCGGCACCTCCTACGAGCAAGGCACGGGGGTAATCCAGAACTCCACGAACGCGGTTTCCTATTATACCCAGGCCTGCGGACTCGGCCGCCAGTCATCCTGCGTGAAGCTGGGTACGCTCTTTGAGAATGGCCAGGGAGTGAGTCAGGATCGCGGTCGAGCGGCGGCGCTCTACCTCCAGGCTTGTCAGGAGCTCGACGCCAACGGCTGTGTGCTGCTGGGGAACATGTACGAGAACGGGCGGGGAGTAGATCACGATCCGGATCGGGCGGCAGCGCTGTATCGCCGCGCCTGTGAAATCGGAAACGTCCAGGCCTGCCGGGTCCCGCTGCCGGGAGATCGCAGTACCTTCGAAAACCCCTGAGGCAGGTTAGCGGAAGTCTTTGTCCTCGAAACGGAGTCCCACCGTTCCCGAAGTCCGGTCCGCCTCGGGCCCCAGGTTCTGGAAGGTGGCGCGGGTTCCGGCGGGCGTGTAGGCCTGCACGGTGCTATTGAGGAAGAGCGGCCAGTAGCCGACGTGAGCTCGGGTGCTGCCGGGAGGTATCGAGCAATTGCAGTCGGCCGCGCCCGCCAAACCTGAGTTGATGGTCACACCGAGTGCACCCGAAGTCATATTGGTCACGAGCGGGGCGAACACGGGCATCGCTCCGGCGCCGGCATCGACCAACCGATTGAGCCGGCCGCGAGGCCGCGCCTCTGTGATCGTTCCCTGCACATCGACGCCCATCGGCTTCCCGGACGGCGATTGAGGACGCACCAGGAACCACTGGGCCGCCAGTGGTCGCCCGCGGCGGATTCTGACCGACGAGATCTCACCGGGGCCAATCTTGTAGGTCGCGCCATCTACTACGAGGTTGATCGGCTCGATCAGCTGGTTCTCGACCGCGAGGACCGGCCCTCCGCGCGCAATCACCAGGAGCGCCGCTACACCAAGCAGCAGCACCAGGAGCAGGAGCGCTGGCCACCGCCGGCCACTCTTCGCTGCGGGAGGTTTGCTGACCACGGTTGGGGTTCCTGCCGCCGGCCGTTCGTGGCTGGTGAGTAGTACGGTTGAGTCCTGATTCTGAATCTTCTTGGCGACTCGTTCGGCACTCACGGTGCCCTGTGGTCCAGTGCTCCGTCCGCTATGGAGCGCCTCGGTCATGTCCTTGGCCGACTGGAAACGCTCGACTGGACGCTTGGCCATTGCCCGCACGATCACGTTGGACAGCCACATCGGGATCCGGGCGTTCTTGGTCGTGGCGATCGGCACCGGCTCGCTCAAGTGCTTGCCGACAATTTCCTGGGACGATTCCCCTTCGTAGGGCGGCGCGCCGGTGACCATCTGGAAGAGCACCGCGCCCATGGCATAGAGATCGGACCGGGCGTCCACGTCACCCTGCCCCAGCGCCTGCTCCGGACTCATGTATTGCGGCGTCCCCACGACGAAACCGGTCTGGGTGAAATGCGCCACCTCGCCGTCCACCCGTTTGGCGATCCCGAAGTCCACCAGCAGCGGGCGGCCGCTCGAGGCCTCGATCATCACGTTGTCGGGCTTGATATCCCGGTGAACCAGGCCGCTCTCGTGAGCGTGAGACAGGGCATCGAGCAACGGCCTGGTCAGGGCGAGAGCGCGATCAGAATCCAGCGCCCCACGGGTTCGCAACAACTCGGCGAGGGACTGCCCCTCGACGAAGGGCATGGCGTAATACACCAACCCTTCGCCATCTCCCACGAAGTGAATCGCCAGAATGTTCGCGTGATTGAGCCGAGCAATCGCTCGCGCCTCGTGCTTGAAGCGGTCCAGCATGCCGGCGGACCATGCGATGTCGGGCTTGAGTACCTTGACCGCAAGCCGCCGCTGGAGGTCCTTGTCCCAGACCTCGTACACCTCGGCGAAACCGCCCTGCCCCAGCAGGCGCCGGACTTCGTACTTCTGACCCAGCGCCCGGGCGAGGCGGTCTTTCACCGGCACGTCGGTCGTGAATGACGTCGCCGTTGCAGCCGCCCCTGAATGCTCCTTGCCACAGCCGGGACAGAAGTTGGCCGTCGCAGGGATAGGAGTGCGACAGGTAGGACAGAGTATGTCAGGCGGCATAGCATGAATCTGGGGGTGGGCGCGGGTCGGTGGTAGGGATGGAGGCCAGTCGCCCCTGTCCCCGGCCTCCGTCGCCTGTCGCCTGTCACCGGTCGCCTGTAACTTGAAACCACTTCACCAGTGGCTCACGATATGACCGCAACTCGCCCGCACCGGATTACCCTCCGATTCCTCGCCGAGCCGATCCACGTGAACTTTGGCGGCAAGGTTCACGGCGGCGCCGTCATGAAATGGATCGACCAGGCAGGCTACAGCTGTGCCGTCGGGTGGACTGGGGACTACTGTGTGACCCAGTTTGTGGGCAGCATCTATTTCCTGCGGCCAATCCATGTAGGCGAGCTGGTAGAGATGCGAGCCCAGATCATCAGGACCGGCACCACGAGTCTGCACATCGCGGTAGATGTTTACGCCGGAGATCCAATGGGGACTACCATGCAGCGCGCGTCGCACTGCGTGATCGTCTTCGTGGCGCTGGATCACCAGGGCAGACCAAAAGAGGTCCCCAAGTGGACACCAAGCTCGGCGGTGGATGGAGCGCTCGAGCAGTACGCCGTCCGCCTCCAGGAATTCCGCAAGCAACTCGATCAGGAAATGGAAGCTCGACTCAAATGGCTCGATGAACAGCGGCCAGACAACCTCTCGCGGGTCCATGCCTGACCAGCGTCACGTGGGTGTGCTCGTCTTCGACGAGGCCGAGGTGCTCGATGTGGCCGGACCGTTCGAGGTGTTCTCGATTGCGGGCCGCCGGAGCGGCATTCAACCGTTTCACGTGTCGCTCGTCGGAATCGGCAAGGGCCCCGTCGCCATGCGGAGTGGGTTCATGGTGGAGCCGAAGTACACGATCCACACGGTTCCTCACATCGATGTGCTGCTGATCCCTGGGGGATTCGGCACCCGACGCGAGCTCGATAACCACGCGCTGCTGGGATGGATCAGAGGCCGCGCGGCCGAGGCCGAGTTGTTGCTCTCGGTGTGCACCGGGTCGCTCCTGCTCGCAAAGGCAGGATTGCTCGACGGGCTCGCCGCCACGACTCATCATGGTGCGCTCAACCTTTTACAGGACCTCGCCCCTTCCACCAGGGTAGATGGCCGCGAGCGTTTCATCGACAACGGCAAGGTGATCACCGCAGCCGGAGTCTCGGCCGGAGTGGATATGGCGCTGCACGTGGTGGAGCGGCTGCTAGGCGAGGAGCTGGCGGTGGAAGCCGCGCACTATATGGAGTGGCATTGGGACCGGAGCGTTGACCAATTGACCGACCAGGGGGTCTGACGGATGTAACGCATTGGGGCGCCACGATTTATTCGATCGCCCATGGCAAGTTGGCCTCCTATGACCCCGAAACCGCACCGGCATCCGGTGCGGTTTTGTCATTTGAAGATTCAACAATTGTGGAAATATTCAATCAAAAGTGCATAAGTGCCGATAAAATATTGCAAAATCTGCACATTCTTCTTGACACTTTGCAAACCCAGCATTAGTCTAACACCCAGGCGGCCGGAAGAGGGTCACACCCCAAGATTTTTCTCCTGAGCCGTGGGACTTTCACTCCCGCGCCCGACCTTCGCATCGAGGTCACCACCCAACGATGCTGGCTGGGGCGAGCATTCTTTTTTGTAGATCGGCGAACGATTCCGCGTACCCTCACCTCTGGACGACATCCATGGCCGCAACCACCAAACCCACAGCCGCCAAGCCTCGCTCGGCTGGCGAGCTGAAGCGCATCACCGACCTGATCAAAGAGCGCGGGATCAAGGTCATCGACGTCAAGTTCACCGACCTTCCAGGCACCTGGCAGCATTTCTCGATTCCCGCGGAGGCGCTCGACGAGGACATGGTAAGGGAGGGGCTGGGTTTCGACGGGTCGTCTATTCGCGGGTTCCAGGCGATCAACGAGAGCGACATGCTGCTCATCCCGGACCTCTCGACCGCGTTCGTCGATCCGGTGCTCGAGGTTCCCACGCTCTCGATCATCTGCGACATCTACGATCCGATCACGCTCGAGCCGTACTCGCGGGATCCGCGCTTCATCGCCTTCAAGGCCGAGGAGTACCTGAAGACCACGGGGATCGCGACCGCCTCGTACTGGGGGCCCGAAGCCGAGTTCTTCATCTTCAACTCGGTTCGGTTCGACCAGAACGCGCACGAGGGCTACTACCACATCGATTCGGATGAGGGCATCTGGAACTCCGGCCGGAATGGGACACCCAATGCGGGCCACCGGCCGCGGCACAAGGAAGGCTATTTCCCGGTCCCGCCGGTCGACCGGCTGCAGGATGTCCGCAGCAAGATCATGCTGGCGCTCATTGCGGCGGGCGTCCCGGTCGAGGTGCAGCACCACGAGGTGGGTACCGCCGGCCAGGCGGAAATCGACTTCCGCTTTGGCCCGCTGGTGCAGACCGCCGACCGGCTGTTGACCTACAAGTACATCGTGAAAAACGTCTGCCACAACCTGGGCCTGACGGCGACGTTCATGCCCAAGCCGCTCTTCGGCGACAACGGCTCCGGGATGCACTGCCATCAGTCGCTCTGGAAGGACGGCACTCCGCTGTTCTTCGATAAGAAGGGCTACGCCCTGCTTTCCGACACGGCGCGCTGGTATATCGGCGGCCTTATCGCCCACGCGCCGGCGCTGCTCGGACTCTGCGCTCCCACTACCAACAGCTATCGGCGGCTAGTGCCGGGCTTCGAGGCGCCGGTCAACCTGATGTACTCGCAGCGGAACCGCTCGGCGATCTGCCGGATCCCGACCTATTCCGACAGCCCCAAGGCTCGGCGGGTCGAGTTCCGGGCCCCCGATCCCTCCTGCAATCCCTATCTCGCCTTTTCCGCCATGCTGATGGCCGGACTGGATGGGGTGAAGCGGAAGATCGAGCCGCCCAAGCCGATCGATGAGGACCTGTACGAGCTCCACGACGAGCGGAAGTCGACCATCAAGATGGTTCCCGGCTCGCTCTCAGAGTCCCTGGATGCGCTGGAAGAGGATCACGCCTTCCTGCTGGAGGGCGATGTCTTCACGCCGGATGTGATCGATACCTGGATCTCGATGAAGCGGACGAAGGATGTGGCACCGGTGTCACTGCGGCCGCATCCGTACGAGTTCTTCCTGTACTATGACGCGTGAAGGGTGAGCGGTGGGCAGTGAGCAGTGAGCAGTGAGCGGTGAGCGGTGAGCGGTCGGGCAAGGTGGCATCAACCAAAAGCCGTAGGTCATAAGCTCAGAGCTCATGACCTACGGCTTTTGGCTAACAGCTGGTAGCTAACAGCTAACCGCTGATCTCCGCCGCCTGCTCAAACCTCAAGCGGAACCGCAGGCGTCACCGCCGCCTCGTCGCGCTCGCCGGTTCGGATGCGATGCACCTGCTCGACGTCCAGGACGAACACCTTCCCATCTCCCACCTCTCCGGAGCGGGCGGAGCCGAGGATAGCGCGGGTGGTGATGTCCACGAAGGCATCGGAGACTCCGATCTCCAGTCGGACCTTCTCCTGCAGGCCCAATTTCACGGTGGTTCCCCGGTAATTCTCCACCCGCTCGGTCTCCCCGCCGTGTCCCATGACTCGGGACACGGTCAGCCCGCGGACTTCGGCGTGGTAGAGCGCCTCAAGGACGCTGTTGAGACGATCGGGGCGGATGATGGCGATGATGAGCTTCATGGTTTGGCCTCGATGGTCAGCGTGCTGCAGGCTGAGGAGTGAGTTTGGGAGCCGGCATGGGGACCTCGACTTCGGGCAGCACCAGAATGGAGCCTTCGCCGCTGCTGTAGGCCTCTTCCCCGTGCTGGGTCACGTCCAACCCGAGGCCCTCGAGAGGAGTCGCCACCCGGAGCGGAGCCACCAGGGCCAGCAACTTCAGAATGACGAAGGTCATGATGCCGGCATAGGCCATGGACGCGAATGCCGCGATGGCCTGAATGCCCAGCTGGGAAGGATTGCCACCGAGCAGTCCGTCGGTTCCGCCCCAGGCCTTGAGCGCGAAGACGCCGGTGAGAAGGGCGCCGGTGAGGCCACCGATGCCATGGCCGGCAAACACGTCGAGCGAATCGTCGAGCCGGGTACGGGAACGGAGCACGATGGCGAAATAGCTCGGGAATGCCGCGATCGCGCCGAGGGCCAGTGCGCCCAGCGGGCTCACGAATCCGGCGGCCGGCGTGATGGCCACAAGGCCGACGACGATGCCGGTCGCGCCACCCACTGCGGTGGCATGGCCAGTCCGGAAGGAGTCGAGGCCAACCCACACCATCAAGGTGGCCATCGGCGCCAGGAAGGTGTTGACGAATGCGAGTGCAGCCGAGCCGTTAGCGGCGAGGGCGCTGCCCCCGTTGAACCCGAACCAGCCGAACCAGAGCAGGCCGGCGCCAAGTAGCGTGAAGGGCACGTTATGCGGAAGAATGGCCTGTCGGGCATAGTCCTTCCGCGCACCGAGCACGCTCGCCGCGACAAGGGCCGAGATACCGGCGTTAATGTGCACGACGGTACCGCCGGCGAAGTCGAGGGTGCCCATCTTGCCCAACCAGCCTCCACCCCAGACCCAATGCGCCACAGGACCGTAAACCATAACTGTCCAGATGCAGAGGAATGCCACGTAGGGACCGAACCGCATCCGCTCGACGATGGCTCCCGAGATCAGGGCCGCAGTGATGATCGCGAAGGTTCCCTGGAACGCCATGAAGAGCACGTGGGGAATTGTCCCCTTCGGCTCGATGCCCACTCCATTGAGAAAGGCGTTCTGGAACGAGCCCAGGAATCCGCTGCCCTCGGCGAACGCCTCGCTGTACGCCACGAGAGCCCAGGTGATCCCGACGGCACCGAGGGCCACGAAGCTCATCATCATCGTGTTGAGCGAGTTCTTGGAACGGACCAGGCCACCGTAGAAGAAGGCAAGCGCGGGTGTCATCAGCAGCACGAGCGCGGTGGACGTCAGCATCCAGGCCGTGTCGGCCGGAACGATGGTTGGCTGCGCATCCTGCACCATGGCAAGCAACGGGAGAGTCATGGCGGTGGGCCTCGAAGGGTGGCGAGAGGGTCGGTAACCGGGCGACTGCATAATTAATACGGTTCGAAGCAGGGCCGCGCAAGAGCCGTGGTCACCTAATTATGCAGAAGTCGCAGAGTAACTTAGGCGCTACTGCAAGTATACAGGCACTCTTGCATATTCTGCCTTCAATTCCGTGCTAGAATTACATAATTCTCAGGTCATCATCACGTAAACGGCGGGCGACTTACCCGCCCTGTCCAAGTGGAGTAGTAGCTCGTATGTTTATGCGGTTGAGTACTTTAGCTCCACGCTCCCCCGGACCCATGACCGAGACACCCGAACCCCAGAACCGCCGCTCCCGCCTGATCACCCAGGGCGTCCAACGGTCCCCCAACCGCGCCATGCTCCGGGCGGTGGGGTTTGGCGATGCCGACTTCGATAAGCCCATCGTCGGTATCGCCAACGGCTATAGCACGATTACTCCCTGCAATGCCGGCTTGAATGTCCTGGCGGACAGGGCGGACGAGGCGGTCAGGGCAGCGGGCGGGATGCCGCAGATGTTCGGGACGGTCACTGTGTCCGATGGCATCTCCATGGGCACCGAGGGCATGAAGTATTCCCTCGTCTCCCGTGAAGTCATCGCCGATGCGATCGAGACCGCCTGTGGCGCCGAATCGATGGATGGGGTCGTGTGCGTCGGCGGCTGCGACAAGAACATGCCGGGCGCCATGATCGCGATGGCCCGGATGAACATCCCGGGAATCTTCGTCTACGGTGGCACCATCAAGCCGGGACACCTCCACGGGCAGGATCTCACCGTCGTGAGCGCCTTCGAGGCGGTGGGTCAGCACAGCGCGGGAAAAATCGGAGACCAGGAGCTGCTCGACATCGAGCGGCACGCCTGTCCCGGCAAGGGCTCGTGCGGCGGGATGTTCACCGCTAATACCATGTCGTCGATCTTCGAGGCGATGGGGATGAGCCTGCCCTTCTCCTCGACCATGGCGGCGGAAGACGGCGAAAAGGCGGAGAGTGCCGCGGAATCGGGTCGCGTCCTGGTCGAGGCGATCAAGGCCCAGCTGCTGCCCCGCCAGATCCTCACACGACAGGCGTTCGAGAACGGGATTGCCGTATGCATGGCGCTGGGCGGTTCGACCAACGCCGTCCTTCACCTGCTCGCCATCGCTCACGCGGCGGAAGTCCCGCTCTCGCTCGACGATTTCGAAACGATCCGGGCGAAAGTGCCGGTGCTGTGCGACCTCAAGCCCTCAGGCCGCTTCGTCGCGACCGATCTGCACAAGGCGGGCGGCGTCCCCCAGGTAATGAAGATTCTTCTCGCCAACGGGGTGCTGCACGGCGGCGAGCGAACTATTACCGGGAAGACGGTCGCAGAGGTCCTGGCCAAGGTTCCCGCCGAACCTCGGGGCGATCAGCAGGTGATCCGCCCTTGGAACCGACCCATCTACCCGCAAGGCCACCTCGCAATTCTGCGCGGCAATCTCGCGGCCGAAGGCGCGGTCGCGAAAATCACCGGCGTCAAGCAGAGCAAACTGACCGGGCCCGCTCGGGTGTTTGAATCCGAAGAGGATTGTCTCGAAGCGATCCTCGCCGGTTACATCAAGGCCGGAGACGTTCTGGTGATCCGCTACGAAGGCCCGCGCGGCGGGCCGGGAATGCGAGAGATGCTGTCTCCCACCTCCGCCATCATCGGTGCGGGTCTGGGCGACTCGGTAGGGCTAATCACCGATGGACGCTTCTCCGGCGGCACCTTCGGCATGGTGGTCGGACACGTGGCGCCAGAGGCGGCGATCGGCGGAACGATTGCCCTGGTCCAGGAAGGCGATTCGATCACCATCGATGCCGAACGGCGAATGCTCAGCCTGAACGTTCCGGAACCGGAAATCGCTCAACGAAGGAAGGCGTGGACTCCTCCAGCACCACGATACCGGAGAGGCGTCCTGGCCAAGTATGCCCGGCTGGTATCCAGCGCCAGCGTCGGCGCGGTGACGGACAAGCTGGAGACGTGAGAGGTGAGACGTGAGAGGTGAGAGGGACACGTGGCGACGGTGGGACAAGGGGCGACAGGGACAGCAAAGTATTGGGACAAATGACAGCGGGGCATCCTCTCGGACGCCCCGCTGCTTTTTCCAGTCACGACCCAAGACTCACGACTATCGACTTCACGACCGAATCGGCAACATCACCGTAAACTTCAGCATCTGGTCCGGTAAGCTCGCCAAGTCTTCGTCCGTCAACTGTGGAGCCCGCTCGGCCACTGTACGCCGCAGCTCCTCCTCGTAGGGTCGCTGAATCTCCCGCGCGCACTCCTCGCAGAAATAGCCTTCGACGGTGCCGAACAGGCTCAGGAAGGCGGGACGACCGTCACGCTCGAGGGCTGGACGCTGGAAACATTGCTGGCACTTCATTTCAGGACCTCCGGTATCGGTTGACGCTCCCGCGGAGGAGCGGCGCCGACATGACGAAGTCGGAGTCCTAAATGTTGCAGATTTCACCGCGCAGGTGTTTCGGCGAGCTCCAGAGCCTCCAGGATGCGGTCCCCCATCTGTCTAGTCGAAAGTGGTTTACGCCCCTTCGCCACGATGTCCCGGGTCCTGGCGCCACCCTCCAAAACCCGGGAAACCGCCGCCTCGACGCCTGCCGCCGCCTCATGAGCGGCGCCTGAATGTCGGAGCAGGAGGGCGCAGGAGAGAATGGCCCCGATCGGATTTGCGATGCCCTGCCCTGCGATGTCTGGGGCCGAGCCGTGGATCGGTTCGTAGAGGCCGACTCCGTCGCCCAAGGAAGCCGAAGGGAGCATGCCGAGGGATCCGGTGAGGACCG
>Ga0207712_10000880_pt1 | contig 21827 bp, 18 predicted proteins | sample KBSS44metaG_FD_184402 | JGI IMG/M metagenome (GOLD analysis project Ga0207712, IMG submission 184402) | Switchgrass rhizosphere microbial communities from Kellogg Biological Station, Michigan, USA - KBS S4-4 metaG (SPAdes) (version 2) | ecosystem: Host-associated > Plants > Roots > Rhizosphere... | reverse complement strand
CGCGCGGCGCGCTGCGGCTCCTCAGGCGTCACGTCAGTTGCTTCGAGTTCGATCACTGGCGGACGCATCTTACGCCGCGTACCCTGCGCAGGAGCCTCGGGATCGGAGGAATTGTCCGCCACTGTCGCTTCCTCAATCGGCCCAACAAGCTTCCACAACGGAATAAACCTCTGCCGCCATGGCCGCAACAGGCTCAGGCCTCGAGCAGCCCCAGCAACGCTTCCTCATCGGGGTGGGCCGCAACCTTAACCTTTGCACCGAGCCCGACGAGCGGCTTTGCAACCGCATCAGAAAGGCAAAGATGGTAGAGCGATTCGAGCGCAGCACTTAGTTTTTCCTTCCTCGCCAATGCAATGAAGGTTGCGGAACCGCGCGGCGAAAAGTGCAAGACCGCGTCAATCTCCTTGGCCCGCATCATATTGCATGTGGTTTCGGCGAAATTCTCGGCCGCTTTCGCACGATAGACAATCAGCATTTCGATTTTGATGCCGGCCGGCGCCACCAAAGCTGCGAGATCCTGAGCGCGATTTTCTCCTCGGAGATAGAGAACGCGCATTCCTGGCTGAAGCCGATCCGCAAGCAGCTTTCCGAGCGATCGAACATCTCCTTCCGCAACCGCGACCGTACTGAATCCGGCCTGGCGCGCCACCTGTGCAGTCTGCGCTCCAACGACAAAAAGCGGCAGCGATCGAAATCGCGCAAGTGACTCGTTATTCGCCGCAATACGAACGGCATTCGCACTAGTGACAGCAACTGCGTGGAACGAACTTGAAGGCGCCTCAAACTCGACGGGCTGGATAAGGAACAGCGGGTCAATAATCGCTTCGTGTCCGAGTGCTTTGAGATTGGCAGCCGTTCGAACTGCGTCTTCCTCGGGGCGCGTAACGAGAATGCGCATGACTCAGGTGTTCAACACGCCGGCGGGTGCGCGGATACGCAATTCTTTGCCGGCATCGGTGCCGAGTTCCGCCGCATCACTGATCGGACCTTCACGGGTCGTTTCGACGGCTCCCGTGCCATCGGGTGCGATGACGAGTCCGTAAAAATACACTCGCTCGTCCACGATCCGCGCATGCCCAGCAATCGGCGCGCGGCAAGAGCCATCCAACGCAGCGAGAAACGCCCGTTCAGCGACAAGCGCAATGTTCGTGGGTCTGTGGTCGATTGCAGCCACGAACCGCGTCATCCGTTCATCATTCGCACGAATTTCTATAGCGATTGCACCTTGGCCAACGGCAGGAGGAAAAATCGCTGGGTCGAGTTTAATGTGAGTACGTCTCTCATGGCCAAGTCGCATTAGTCCCGCAAACGCAAGAACTGCCGCGTCGAATTCTCCTCTAGCGATTTTGTCGAGTCGCGTTTCGACATTTCCGCGCATGAGTTTGATCGTAAGATCAGGCCGCACGCGTTTCACCAACGCCTGTCGGCGAATCGAGGAGGTTCCGACGATCGCGCCTTGCGGCAAGGTTTCCAGAGTCGCCGCGCCTTCGCTCACCAATACGTCCCCCGGGTCATCACGCGGCGGATAGGCAGCAAGCACAAGGCCTTCGGCCAAAAACGTCGGAACGTCCTTGGCCGAATGCACTGCCATGTCGACCTTGCCGCTCAGTAGCGCTTCGTCGATTTCTTTGGTGAACAATCCTTTGCCGCCCGCATCGGCAAGCGGCCGGTCGAGCACCCGGTCGCCCGTCGTACGCAGCGCAACGATCTCAAAGTCGGAAGGGTTAAGGTTATGCGCAGCCGTCAGTTGGGCGCGCACAATCTCCGTTTGCCTGATTGCAAGCGGGCTACTGCGTGTGCCGATTCGATAGGAGTGTGAGGATTGCGCCATGCCGCGGAGCGGTGCTAGGGCCAGCGGCCCGAAGGGTTCAGTTCTGATACGATCTTACGCGCTAGCGCCGCTAGCGGAAACGCCCGTTAAATTCCCGGGTGGAGGCACGGATGCTGGTACTCGGCATCGAAACGACATGTGATGAAACCGGAGCCGCCATCGTCGAACGCAAAAGCGACGAACGCGGCGAGATTCGCTCGAACATTGTACTCTCACAACTCAAGGAGCATCAGCCGTTCGGCGGGGTCGTTCCCGAGATCGCAGCCCGCGCTCATGTACAAGTCCTCGATCAAGTGATTCAAACCGCAATGGATGAGGCGGGTGCGAAGTTTACGGACCTAACCGGTATTGCCGCCTCAGCCGGTCCCGGCCTCATTGGTGGTGTGATAGTCGGCTTGACCACGGCGAAAGCCATCGCGCTGGTGGTCGGCAAGCCCCTGATCGCTGTGAACCATCTCGAGGCACACGCTCTCACAGCCCGTCTTACGCACGAAATCGATTTTCCCTATCTCCTTCTGCTCGTCTCAGGCGGACATACACAGCTCGTATCGGTGGAGGACGTTGGGCAGTATCGCCGCATCGGCGGCACCCTCGATGACGCGGTTGGCGAGGCCTTCGACAAGACTGCGAAACTTTTGGGCCTGCCCTATCCCGGGGGCCCCGCAGTAGAGCGTTGTGCCGCCGACGGCGATCCGCGCCGCTTCAAACTTCCGCGCCCTATGTTCGGCCGACCCGAGCCGGATTTTTCGCTTTCAGGATTGAAGACGGCCGTACGGTTAGAGGCTGAACGCATCGCACCCATCTCACGCAAGGATATCGCCGATCTCTGCGCGGGTTTCCAGGCCGCTGTCATTGACGTCATTGTGGACCGTGTACAGGTAGCACTTCAAATTTTGCGCGAGAGCGGAGGAAATCCGAACGCCATCGTGGTCGCCGGCGGTGTCGCCGCGAACCGCGCGATCCGTGCGGTGATGGAGGAAATGGCGGCCTCGCTCGGATTGCCGCTTGTTATTCCGCCTCCTGAACTCTGCACCGACAATGGCGCGATGGTCGCATGGGCCGGCATTGAACGGCTCTCACGCAATATGGTCGATCAACTTGATGTGCGGCCCCGCGCGCGCTGGCCGCTCGACGCCGATCATGTCCCGGCCTGATTGATCGCGAATGACGACATTTCAACGCATTGGTATTTTCGGCGCGGGCGCGTGGGGCACCGCGCTCGCAAATGCAATTGCGGCTTCTGGCCGCTCGGTGATGCTCTACGCGCGCGACCAGGCTGTCGCGAGCGAAATATCAAAGAGCCGCACTAATGCCGCGCGCCTAGCGGGCGTTGCGATTGCAAGCGAGGTCACCGCAACTACCAAGCTCGGCGAAGCGGCGGAATCGGATGCGATCCTTCTCGCCGTACCGACCGAAGCAACGCGTGCTGTCGCCGCTTCGCTTGCCTCAATCGTGCGGCCTTCAATTCCGCTTATCGCTTGTGCAAAGGGTATTGAGCGGAAAACTGGAAAATTCGTCACAGAGATCCTTGCGGAGACCATGCCACTTTCGCCTCCGGCGATTCTCTCAGGCCCTAGCTTCGCAAGCGATGTAGGCAAGGGGCTGCCGACGGCAATCACTCTCGCGGCGAGCGACGAACGTCTTGCAGCAAGCCTTGCCGGAGCGCTGAGCTCACCTGCTTTTCGTCTTTATCATTCTACTGACGTTCGGGGCGTCGAGATCGGGGGCGCCGCCAAAAACGTGCTGGCGATCGCTGCGGGAATAGTTGTAGGACGCGGCCTTGGATCAAGCGCTCAGGCAGCACTTACGACTCGTGGCTTCGCGGAATTGGTCCGTTTAGGACGTGCTTTTAATGTCAGGACCGAAACGCTGACGGGTTTGTCCGGCCTGGGCGATCTGATTTTAACCTGCTCTTCACCGCAGTCGCGGAACTTTGCCCTTGGAGTCGCAATCGGGCGCGGTCGGGCCCCGGGTGAATCCCATAAGGGACCTCTTGCGGAAGGCGCGTTCACGGCACCAATTTTAGTAGAGATCGCGCGCGAGAAGGGAGTCGAGATGCCGATCGCGGAGGCGGTCGATGCCGTGCTCGCTGGTCGGACCCAGGTCGACGTTGCAATCACGGCCCTTTTGACGCGACCTTTAAGAGCAGAAGCGTAAATTGATTCGCTGCACGCAGCGTCCTCAAATGCGGGAACGTTTGCGTCTTTTCGGAGCTAGAGAAAATGTATTACGTCGCAATTTGCTTTGATAAACCGGACAGTCAGGAGCTGAGGCTAGCTCATCGCGCGGCGCATCTGGATTATCTGCGCGCGAACGCGAAGACCATCAAATCCTGCGGCCCTTTCCTTGCCGACGACGGTGTCAGCATGGTTGGATCGATGCTGATCGTCGAGGCGGAAAATCGCGCCGCAGTCGAAACCATTTTGAAACAAGACCCTTATCGCAAGGCCGAGCTCTTCAGCACGATCGACGTGCGAGGTTGGCGCTGGGTCGTTGGCCTACCGATCAACTGATCATCCGATGGCGCATTGGCTTCTGAAGAGCGAACCTTCGACCTGGTCCTGGGACGACCAGGTGAAGACGGGTGTCAAAGGTACTGCTTGGGACGGAGTCCGCAATCACCTCGCCAAAAAACATTTGATGGCGATGAAAAAGAGCGAGCAGGCATTTTTTTATCATTCCGGCGAGGAGAAGCAGATCGTCGGCATCCTCGAAATCGTCGGCGAATACGAACCCGATCCTTCTGACAAGACCGGAAAATTCGGCATGGTACGCATCAAGGCCCGTGCGCCGATGCCGTCACCGGTTTCGCTCGAACGGTGCAAGAACGAGAAGAAGCTCTCAAAGATGGCCCTTCTCAACAATTCACGGCTATCGGTGCAGCCGGTGACGAATGAGGATTGGGTGCTCATTTGCCGTATAGGCGGTATGAAGTAAGACAATCAGAGTTGGAGAAAAATCCATGACATTTGCCGGAATGAATTATCTCGCTGTCATCGTCGCGGCAATCGTGGGTTTCGCTTTCGGCGGGCTTTATTACAACGTTCTCGCCAAGCAGTGGCTAGCAGCGATCGGGTTCACCAAAGCAAGCGTCAAGAAGAACTCTTCCAAGGCTCCTTTTATCATCGCGATCGTTGCCGACCTCATTATGGCTTGGGTGCTGGCAGGATTGATCGGTCATCTAGGGCCCGGCCAGGTCACAACCCGGAACGGCATTATCTCGGGCGCCTTCGTATGGCTTGGCTTCGTAGTAACAACGATCGCAGTCAATAACGGCTTCGGCATGCGCAAACCCATGCTGACCGCCGTCGACTCGGGCCATTGGCTCGGCGTGCTGCTCATTATGGGTGCGATTATTGGTGCCTTTGGCATCTAGGCCGCGGCCCGGGTTGACCAAAGTCGCACAGCATCTGCCTTGTCGCCCGATAGGCGGCTTCGCATAATAAGCCCTAGGGCAAGAACCGGCCAACGAACCGGCGTGCCGTACAGGGAGGATGCGATGTCGGAGAAACTTTATCCGGTCCCGGCCGCGTGGAAAAAGCGCGCCTATCTCAACGACGCCGACTATAAAAAGATGTACGCGGCGTCGATCAAGGATCCTAAAAAGTTTTGGGCCAAGGAAGCCAAACGCATTCACTGGATAAAGTCGTTCAAGAAGGTGAAAAACACAGGCTTTGGTCCTGGCAATGTTTCGATCAAGTGGTTCGAGGACGGAAAAACCAACGTCTCCTATAATTGCATCGATCGCCACCTCAAGAAGCGCGGCAAGCAGGTCGCAATCATCTGGGAGGGTGACGACCCCAAGGACAGCAAGAATATCACCTATAAAGAGCTGCACGCGGAAGTCTGCCGCTTCGCCAACGTGATGAAGAAGCTGGGTGTCAAGAAAGGCGACCGCGTCACGATTTATCTGCCGATGATTCCGGAGGCGGCTTACGCGATGTTGGCCTGTACGCGCATCGGTGCGATTCACTCGGTTGTGTTCGGCGGCTTTTCACCGGACTCGCTCGCCAACCGTATCGAGGATGCGAAATCGACGGTTATCGTTACATCTGATGAAGGCATCCGAGGCGGCCGAAAGATTCCGCTCAAGGCCAACACCGACGCCGCCTGCGATAAAGCTGGTGGGGTGAAATCCGTCATCGTAGTGAGGCGCACTAACGCGGCGGTCAACATGGTGAAGGGCCGCGACGTCTATTACGACGAGATCGCAAAAACGGTGAAGGCGGATTGCAAGGCCGAAGCAATGAGCGCCGAAGACCCGCTATTCATTCTATATACATCCGGGTCAACCGGAAAGCCGAAAGGCGTGCTGCACACCACCGCAGGTTATCTCGTCTTCACCTCAATGACGCACCAATACGTCTTCGACTATCACGACAAGGATATTTACTGGTGCACGGCCGACGTCGGCTGGGTTACGGGTCACAGCTATATCGTCTACGGCCCGCTGGCGAACGGAGCAACGACGTTGATGTTCGAGGGCGTGCCAAATTACCCGAGTATGTCTCGTTTCTGGGAAGTAATCGACAAGCACAAAGTCAACACTTTCTACACGGCCCCGACGGCAATCCGCGCATTGATGCAGGCAGGCGACGAGCCGGTGAAGAAGACGAGTCGCAAGTCGCTTCGTCTTCTTGGCTCCGTAGGTGAGCCGATCAATCCGGAGGCATGGGAGTGGTATTACCGCGTGGTAGGCGATGGCCGCTGCCCAATCGTCGACACCTGGTGGCAGACGGAAACGGGTGGCATTCTTATTACGCCGCTGCCCGGCGCAACAAACCTCAAGCCAGGCTCGGCGACGCGGCCATTCTTCGGCGTGGTCCCACAGATTGTCGACGCAAACGGCAAGGTGATAGAAGGCGCAGGAAGCGGAAATCTCTGCATCGCCGATTCCTGGCCCGGCCAGATGCGCACGGTTTATGGCGATCATCAGCGATTTGTAGATACCTACTTCAAGACCTATCCCGGCAAATACTTCACCGGCGACGGCTGCCGCCGCGACGAAGACGGTTATTACTGGATCACCGGTCGCGTTGACGACGTGATCAACGTTTCAGGTCACCGGCTTGGCACAGCCGAGGTAGAAAGTTCGCTTGTCGCGCACCCGAAAGTTTCGGAAGCAGCAGTTGTCGGCTACCCACACAACATCAAGGGTCAGGGCATCTATGCCTATGTGACCTTAATGGCGAACCAAAACCCGACCGACGATTTGCGCAAAGAGCTCGTGCAATGGGTAAGGAAGGACATCGGCGCGATCGCATCGCCCGACTTGATCCAGTTCGCGCCTGGCTTGCCTAAGACTCGCTCGGGCAAGATTATGCGGCGCATTTTGCGGAAAATCGCCGAGGACGAATACGGAAACCTGGGGGACACATCGACACTCGCCGACCCCGCAGTCGTTGACGATCTCGTGAACAATCGGCAGAACCGCAAGTCCGCATAGAACAAGCCAAAAGCTTACTGTGGCGGCGGAGACACGCCGTCACGGAAAGCGCGTTTAGGTTACCTGCAAGTCTTGGCCAGTGGGGGAGCGATCCCTATTAGTGTCATAAAATCGCATCCATCCAGAGGCCCCTATGCGTAAACTTGCCCGGCTTACCGCCATTCTTCCCGCCATTGTTGTCTCTGTTGCCCTGTTCTCGCCCCAAGCAGCGGACGCACGCGAAACCGTGAGTTACAGAGGCGAAGGCTCCGCCGGAACAATCGTAATCAAGACAAATCAGCGCCGGCTCTATTATGTGCTCGGCGACGGGCGCGCGATCAGTTACCCGGTCGGAGTCGGCAGGGCCGGCAAGCAATGGGCGGGCACCTCCTTTATCGATGGCATGCGTCTGAAGCCCGCATGGGCACCCCCGGCCGAGGTAAGACGCGACAAGCCTAGGCTACCCGCCGTCATTCCTGGTGGAGTGCCGGGGAATCCGATGGGTGCTGCGGCGCTGACATTAAGCGGAGGCGAATACGCAATTCATGGCACGAATGCCCCCGGCTCTATCGGCGGGTTCGTCTCTTATGGCTGCATCCGCATGCACAATGCCGACATTCTCGATCTTTACCAGCGCGTTCATTTCGGAACGCGGGTGATCGTCAGTCACTAATCAGCGGCAAAATCTCAGATAGCTGAGATCCATGTGATAATGGTTGCTGTGCTGCGGATTGTAGTCGGGTGACAGGACCACGCTGAAAATTCTGCATGCGCCGTCGCGCACTTCGCGCTGAAATTGTCCTTTCGCGCCCTTATCGTTCCAATCCTGCTCAAGGCTGATCCTTGAGCCGTTTGCGAAAATAAATTGAGAAATGTCGATTGCGTTCGCTGTCGCATGCTCGCTGCGCCGGGTTTCTTTGCTGCGCTCGATATTGCGGCAAGAATACGTGCCCGCCTGGACGATGCGTGTCACCTTGTTTTGAAAGTAACGCTCGGCCGCCGGCGCCACGACGTGTTTTTCCCACAATAGAAGTGCCGCGAGAGCAGGACAGTTCATCATGATATTGGTGCCATGACTCACCTCCGAGCTTAGGAGGATTGCGCCATGTTCAAATCCGCAGCCGTTCTGCAACGGTTCACTCGCTCGTTTGTAGTTCACTCTTGAGCGATCCAGCGCGGCATAGCAACGCTCGGGCTCCGCTTTCAAAAGCTGCAGGTGCAGCCAGGTGAACATATTGGGTGGTTTATTGATGTCGAGCGGCGCAATGTAATCGAGCGCGAGAATGCTGACCGCAATGCAAATCACAACGGTGCAGACGAGCGAGCGCCAGAACCAGCCGGTCAATGCGATCACGAAAAATCGCTCGCGATGCCCTTTTTTTCCCAGTCGCCATAACGCGTGGGCTCAAGTCCATCGCGGCCGCGAATTTCTTTCGGACGTTCAGCTGCCTTGCGCTCCAATTCCACTCGGCGCGCTTCGGCTTCGGCGAGCGCCCGCTTAGCCGCCGGCGTGAGTCTGCGCTGATCCTTCGTATTCATACCATTATTTCCAACCTCAAACTGCCAAACGTCAAGAGTCGCAAGCGATTCCGAGGCTCCCTTGCAGCTCGCCCAACCCTATCCCATCTTTTCGACGGGCGAAGCGAAGGCAAAAAGTCGTTCGGAGGAGGTCATGAACTATTTCAAAACCGCCATTTTGCTGGCCGGCCTAACAGCCCTTTTCATGGGCGTGGGCGCACTAATCGGCGGCCAGGCCGGAATGATAATGGCGCTCGTCTTCGCGGCGGGCATAAACCTTTTGAGTTATTGGAATGCCGACAAACTGGTTCTTTCCATGAATGGGGCCGTAGAGGCCGACGAGAAGACGGCGCCCGAACTTTTCCAAATCGTACGAGAGCTTTCGCAGCGTGCCGGGCTCCCCATGCCGCGGGTTTATCTGATGCAGAACCCCCAGCCTAACGCCCTTGCGACTGGCCGTAATCCCGCGAATGCCGCGGTTGCTGCGACTACAGGCCTTCTGGAAATGCTTACAACTGAAGAAGTCCGCGGTGTGATCGCACACGAACTGGCACACGTGAAAAATCACGATACCTTGACCATGACCATCACAGCGACGATCGCAGGCGCGATTTCAATGCTAGCCAATTTCGGCATGTTCTTCGGCGGCAACCGCGAAAATAATTCCAGCGGGATATTAGGTATTATCGTCGCTGTATTCGTCGCGCCTTTTGCTGCCATGATAGTTCAGATGGCGATCAGCCGTTCGCGCGAGTACGAAGCAGACCGCGGCGGCGCTCTGATCAGCGGAAAGCCGCTTGCACTCGCTTCGGCGCTAGCAAAGCTCGATAATGCCGCGCATCAAATTCCGAACGAGGCTGCGGAACAAAATCCAGCGATGGCCCACTTGTTTATCGTCAATCCGCTCTCAGGCGCGCGAATGGACAATCTTTTTTCCACGCATCCCGCGACCGAGAACCGGATCGCAGCGTTGCAGGAAATTGCACAAGAAATGGGTGAGAGCACCGGACGCCGGCGCGTTTCGAGCGTTCCTAGCTCGGGCGCGGTAGCAGGACGAGCGCAATCCAAACGCGGCCCGTGGGGTTGATCGGCTTCGGGGGGTATCTTTGGGCGTGAATTCTCGCTTAATTCTGCTGTGAGTGACATTTCCCCACCTCCTTCGATCGACGCCCCGGGCTTGGTCGCCCGCCGCCTAGCGGCGGAGGTTCTCGGCGCAGTACTGCATAGTCGTCGTCCGCTTGATCTCACGCTCGATCCCGAAACCGGTGTTGCGGATCTTCGCTCGCTCGAGGATCGCGATCGGGCACTGGTTCATATGCTGGCGGCTAAAACCTTGCGTCGTCTCGGCACGCTTCGAGCCGTGCTCGGTTCAATGCTCGAACGGGGTTTCCCGAAGGAAGCGCCGCGCGTTGAAATCGCCCTTTTGCTCGGCGCCGCTCAGTTACTCTTTCTATCGGTCCCCGATCACGCAGCAGTCGATTTATCGGTTCAACTAGTGAGCGAAGACCGTACGGCCCGGCGCTATACGGCACTCGTAAATGCCGTGCTGCGGCGGATGGCGCGTGAAGGACGCGACCGAATAACGGCAATGGATATAAGCGTCGACACACCCGAATGGTTGATGAAGCGCTGGGTCGAGGCCTATGGCGAGTCAGCGGCGCGAGAGATCGTCGCCATGCATGCGCTTGAGCCCGCACTTGATTTATCCGTAAAAGAAAACGCGAGCGACTGGACAGCAAAGCTTGGTGGGATGCTTTTGCCGACCAGCTCAATTCGTCTTTTGAACTCAGGACCTGTGACAGCATTGCGAGGCTACGAAGAGGGTGCCTGGTGGGTGCAGGACGCCGCCGCGGCCCTGCCCGCGAAACTCCTGGGAAATGTCGTCGGCCTTTCCGTTGCCGATCTCTGCGCCGCCCCAGGCGGAAAAACCGCGCAGCTGCTTGCAGCCGGGGCAAATGTCGTTGCAATCGACCGTTCAGCTCCCCGACTCAAACGTCTCAAATCGAATCTGGAAAGACTTCATCTCGCCTGCGAAACGGTTGAGGCCGATGCCAGCCAGTGGCGAGGGGGGGCCTTCGATGCCGTCCTTGTCGATGCGCCTTGCACAGCGACGGGCACGATTCGGCGCAATCCCGATTTGCCGTGGCATCGCGAGTCGAACGACTTGTCGAAGCTAGTTGCTCTTCAATCTCGCCTTCTCGATCATGCGGCGAATCTCGTGCGGCCGGGCGGTTTGCTGGTTTATGCAACTTGTTCGCTGGAACCGGAGGAATGCGAACGACAGATCGAAGCGCTGCTTCGGCAGCGGTCCGACCTCAGGCGTATGCCCGTCGATTCGTCTGAAGTTGGACATATCGGCTCATTTATTTCTCCGGATGGAGATCTGCGTACGTTTCCCCATCATCTTCCGAATCAGGAACCGCGGCTTTCCGGTTGCGACGGCTTCTATGCCGCACGGCTGCAACGGCTTGCCTGAACGCCTTCTTCGGCTGAGTGGACAGCCGGTTGCGCTCGGATATGTTGGCGCAATCGATCGGAAAGGTAAGCAAATTCGATGAGCCGCGAAGGACTGGCGGAACGCATACGGCTTGCGATGTTCGTCGCCAACCATGGCTGGCGGAGATTCGTCACGAGTTTCGTCGACAACCCGCGCTTTCGCTGGCAAATCGGATTGCAGGTTCCGGAACGCCTGCTCATCGCACCGCAGGATCTGCGCACCGGCGACCCCACCATCGCAAGCGAAGTCTACGCGGGAGAATTTTCGTTTGCAGGCAAGGTCGTCATCACAGACGGCCGCTCGCCTTTCGAAATCAATCCACCGTCGCGCGAATGGACCGAAGCCTTGCTGGGCTTCAGCTGGCTGCGCCATTTGCGCGCAGCCGGCACGTCGATCGCGCGCGTCAATGCCCGTTCGCTGGTCGGCGACTGGATCGCGATGCAGGGGCGCGGCCATCCAGTGGCGTGGGAGCCGGAAATCCTAACGCGACGGATCATTTCCTGGCTTACGCAAGCGCCGCTGATTTTACAGGATGCGGATCATGCTTTCTACCGGACGTTCATGCGCAGCCTGTCGCGGCAGGTGCGTTATCTCCGCCGTACCGCTTTTAAGGCACGTGACGGCCACCCGCGGCTCATGGCAGCGATCGCGCTAGCGCTCGCTGGGCTATGCATCGCGGGAGAAACGCGGCTTCTGAAGCGCGGCACCAAACGTCTCGCCGACGAACTCGAACGGCAGATCCTTCCCGATGGCGGTCATATCGGGCGCAACCCCGCCGTCCTGATTGAGCTCTTGCTCGATCTCCTGCCGCTCCGCCAAGCTTACGACGCGAGAAGTGTTGCGACACCCCCCGCGCTTATGAATGCAATTGATCGCATGATGCCGATGCTGCGTTTTTTCCGGCACGGCGACGGTACTTTCGCGCAATTCAATGGAGCGGGCACGACGCCTGCCAATTCGCTTGCGACTGTCCTGGCCTATGACGACGCGCGCGGATCACCCGTAGCGAACGCGCCGCACTCCGGCTATCAGCGCCTCGAGGCGGGCACCAGCATCGTGATCGCCGATACCGGCAGACCGCCGCCATACGCCATGAGCCACGAAGCGCACGCCGGTTGTCTCTCTTTTGAATTTTCTCATGCGCGCAGCCGCATTGTCGTTAATTGCGGCATGCCCGCAATCAATCGCAAGGCGTGGCAGCGCGTCGCGCGTGCAACCGCGGCGCATTCGACAGCGACGTTGAACGATGCCTCGTCTTGTCGGTTCTTGCGCGAAACCTCGTTCAGCCGATTCTCCGGCACGCCGATAGTTGCCGGGCCGACCGATGTTCGGGTCTCGCGCACGGAGCGCGACGGCGCCCTATTCGTACGCGCGGTGCACGACGGCTATCTCGCGCGCTACGGCCTGATGCATCAGCGCTCATGGTTGCTCGCGAAGGATGGTTCCCGTCTTGACGGCGAGGATGTTTTCCTGCCGGCGGACGGCAAGGAGATTTCACGCCACTCGCGGGATTCGTTCGTGATCCGGTTTCATCTTCACCCGAATGTCAAAGCAAGCCGCCTCGCCGACGGCTGTACTGTACTGCTGGTATTGCCACGGCAGGAGAGCTGGCTGTTTTCCGCACCCGACATGCAAGTACGTGTGGAAGAAAGCGTGTTTCTCCCGGCATCCGACGGCCCCCGGCGAACGAGCCAGATCGCTATCGCGGGCGAAATCAAGCAGACACCGCGTATTGTGTGGACCTTGGTGCGGGCTGAAACGCCCCCGGCCGAGCGGCACGAATCGTCGAGCGCTCCGCAACTCCCGCTGTGAAAAGCGCGAAGCTTCCGTTCCCCTACTTCCCCCGCCGTGCTATCGCAACTTTCCTCGCTTGCCCGGAATTTCCATGCCGACACGCGTCCGCCCTATCGCCCGCGCTCTTCTGTCGGTTTCCGACAAGACTGGTCTTGTTGAATTCGCAAAAGTGCTCGCGGAGAAAAACGTCGCCCTGGTTTCGACCGGCGGCACCAAACGTGCGCTAACAGACGCCGGATTGAAAGTTTCCGACATATCCGAACTCACCGGCTTCCCTGAAATGATGGACGGGCGGGTAAAGACCCTGCATCCGAAAGTGCATGGCGGCATTCTCGCTGTTCGCGAAGACAAAAACCATGCGATATCCATGCGCGAGCATGCGATCCCGCCGATCGATCTCGTCGTGGTCAATCTCTATCCGTTCGAGGCGACGGTCGCGAAGGGTGCAAAGTTCGAGGATTGCATCGAGAATATCGATATCGGCGGACCGGCGCTCGTGCGCGGTGCTGCAAAAAATCACGACGACGTCGCGGTCGTCGTCGACCCCGCAGATTATCAGGCAGTGATCGAGGAAGTAAGAGCACATGGCGGAACGACGCTTGAGCTACGACGCCGTCTTGCCGCCAAGGCATACGCACGTACCGCCGCTTACGACTCAGCGATCTCCAATTGGTTTGCCGACCAGTTGAAGGACGACGCTCCGGCTTGGCGAAGCTTCGGTGGTAAACTCGTCGAGAAGCTACGCTACGGCGAGAACCCGCATCAGCATGCAGCATTCTATAAAAGCCCGGACAATCGCTTCGGCATAGCAAGCGCACGTCAGATGCAAGGCAAGGAACTTTCCTACAACAACATCAACGACACGGACGCCGCCTACGAATGTGTTGCCGAATTCGATCCGACTCGCACATCTGCTGTTGCCATCATCAAGCACGCCAACCCGTGCGGCGTCGCCGAGGGCAAAACGCTTGTCGAAGCCTATCGAAAGGCGCTGGCCTGCGATCCGGTCTCCGCATTCGGCGGAATTATCGCGCTCAATCGCCCCCTCGACGAGGAATCGGCGCGCGCCATGGTGGAAATTTTCACCGAGGTCATTATCGCGCCAGATGCAAGCGAAGAAGCGATCGCGATCGTCGGCGCAAAGAAAAACCTGCGCCTGCTGCTGGCAGGTGGCCTGCCCGATCCGCGCGATAAAGGTATGACTGTCAAATCGGTCGCCGGCGGATTGCTCGTGCAATCGCGCGACAATTCGGTCGTCGACGATCTGGAACTGAAGACCGTCACCAAGCGCAAGCCGACAGCGTCCGAGCTTTCCGACCTCAAATTCGCATTCCGCGTCGCGAAGCACGTCAAGTCGAACACCATCGTCTACGCAAAGGACAGTGCAACAGTAGGAATTGGCGCCGGGCAAATGAGTCGCATCGACGCGGCAAGAATAGCGGCGCGCAAAGCCGAAGAAGCCGCCAAAGCCGCGGGGCTAAAGGAGCCGATGACCAAAGGCTCCGTCGTCGCCTCCGACGCTTTCTTCCCGTTCGCTGACGGATTACTGGTCGCGATTGAGGCCGGAGCCACCGCTGTCATTCAGCCCGGCGGCTCCGTGCGCGATAATGAGGTGATCGAGGCCGCCAATAAGAACAATATCGCGATGGTGTTTACTGGCGTTCGTCACTTCCGCCACTGATCCGTGCACTCGCGAGCAGCACGCCTCCAACAAAGAAAAAGGCGACCAGCACCGAAACGCCGGCTTTCTGGTTCGCTGTTATAGCCGTGACCGTGGCGACCAGAAACGGTCCCACGAACGAAGTGAGTTTTCCCGAAAGCGCGAACAGGCCGAAGAATTGAGCAAGTTTGTTGTGTGGCGCAAGACGAACGAGGAGCGTGCGCGATGCGGCTTGAAGGGGTCCTGCCGCCATGCCGATCAACCCGCCTAGCGCCATATAAAGGCGCTCGGACACTGACGCAAAAAGGCCGTCGCCGGGTGCAGGCGGCACGACCGGCACGACGAACAAAATCGAATCGCGGCTTACGGAAAGAATCGCGAGGCAACACAAGACGAGAATTGCGAGCGAACCAAGCACGACGGACTTCGCGCCAAACCGATCGTCCAGCAGACCGCCGAAATAGGCGCCTAACGCCCCGGTGATGGTGAGCAGGATTCCGAAAAGTCCTAGTTCGATCGTACCCCAGCCGAAAGTCCCGGCACCGTAGATACCGCCGAATGCAAACAACGCGAGCAGGCCGTCGGTATAGATCATGTTGGCAAGGAGAAAATAAACCAGATCGCGATGATGCCTCGCTTCGCGAATGGTAACGGCGATTGCATGAAGGCCGTGCCGGATAGCCGGAATAAATTTCTTTCCTGCTTTTCCATCCGGCGTGAAAACAAAAAGCGGAATGATGAAGACCATGAACCACAGCGCAGTCAACGGCCCCATGGCGCGGTCGCCTTCGCGCGCGGATGCATCCAGTCCGAACGCCGGAATAAAGCCCAGGATCGTTTTACCCGTTTCGGGACTACCGGCAAGAAATCCAAGCGAGAGAATGAGTGCGATCATGCCGCCGACATAACCCGTCGCCCAGCCAAGGCCGGAAAGGGATCCAATTTTCTCCCTCGGCACTAGCATCGGCATCATCGTGTTGTTGAATACAGTGGCGAATTCAACCCCGATGCTGCCGATCACGAATGCGATCAGTACCGGCAAAATTGTGGACGCATCGCCAGGCTTGCCGATCCAGAGCGACGCCGAGCCGAGCACGATCAATACGCCAAAGGCGGCAATCCAGGGCTTACGCCGGCCCGTAGCGTCGGCAACCGCACCAAGCACAGGCGAGGAAAACGCAATCACCAGCCCTGCTGCCGCGGTTGCAAACCCCCAGAGCGCCTGTCCACGCGCGGGGTCGCCGACCACGGCCGCCGCGAAATAGGGCGCGTAGATGAAGGTCATGATGAGCGTGAAGAAGGGCTGACAGGCCCAATCGAACAGAACCCAGCCCGTAATTGCGAGCACGGAGGCTTTGGGTTGATTTCGTTTTCGAATCATCGACCGGCAAAGCCGATCATCAGCATCGCTCAATCTTTGACAAGATCGCCGACGAGACCAGCAGCAACCGAAAGCTTGGAGAGCGTGAAGTTCTCCCCGGAAATCTCCTGAATACGGGCGCGCACGCGCTCAACTTCGCTCTTGCGCGATCCAGCCCATGCCTCGACTGCGTCTTTGCCCGACTTCCCGGTTGCAAGCATTTCGGCCGTGATCCGCCGTTCGCTCGACGCCATCGAATCGATTGCGCGATCCAGCGCAAGACGATCGAAGCGGTCCTGAACATCGAGCTCGCGGGCGACTCTCACCAAGCGGTCAAGTTGCAAGAATTCTCGCGTTGCGAAGTAGGTGCTGGCGACAGATCCAACAGGTTTCTTTGCCCGATCGGCTATCAAAGTGACGTCGGTAGCCGCGGCAAGAAGAGGCAGTCTGGTGATTTTCTGTGCAAGCCGATCCGGCACACCCTGCTCGGCAAGCTCCGCCCGGCTCTTGTCGAGCGATTGCCGAGCAACATCAGTCAGGATCGTTTCAAACGCTGCTTCCATCGCTTCGATTCCGGTTCGGTGATGAGAAATGATGCCAGCAAGCCCGCTCTTAAAATTGACATGGCGAAGAAACCAGATGACGCGATTGAGCAAAAGGTTTTGTACGGCCGCATAGAGCGTGAGTTGCAGCTTTCCGGAAATTTTGGCGTCCAGTGCATCAATTTCGCCGTTTAAATCCGTCATACGATAAGAGTCGCGCACCGCCGCGAATGCGGCCGCAATGGCGGATGCTTCGGCCCCAGTTTCGTCCGCAATACGTACGACGAAGGAAGGCCCGCCTCGATTGATGATGGAGTTCGAGAGCATGGTTGCGATAATCTCGCGCCTGAGCCGATGAGCCTGCACAGCGTCCGGAAACCGCTCGACGAGAGCTTTCGGGAAATAACGCCCAAGTTCGCGCGCCAGATACGGATCATCCGGTACGTTGGAAGAAAGCAGATCATCGAATAGCGTGAGCTTTGCATACGCGAGCGTCACAGCAAGTTCAGGTCGGGTTAGGCCTTGACCCAGTTTGCCGCGAGCGGCGATTTCGGCGTCGCTCGGCAGGAATTCAACGCCGCGATCTAGAAGATTGCGCCATTCCAGCATTTGCATCAAACGGCCTTCAAAACCGAGATCATCCAACGCCTGCCGTTCTGCCAGCGAAAGCGCTAGCGTCTGCAGATAATTATTTCGAAGTACGAGGCGCGCCACGTCATCGGTCATCTCGGCGAGAAGCGTGTTTCTCGCATCGTTCGAAAGCCTGTCCTGCTGAACAGGAATGCTGAGGGCGATTTTGATATTGACCTCGACGTCCGAAGTATTGACGCCGGCGGAATTGTCGATTGCATCGGTATTGAGCCGCACGCTGTGTTGTGCCGCCTCGATACGACCGCGCTGGGTCATTCCCAGATTTGCGCCCTCGCCGATGACCTTGCAGCGAAGATCAATGGCGCTAATGCGGATCGGATCATTGGCACGGTCGCCCACACGTTCGTCGGTTTCGGTCGAAGCCCGGACATAAGTGCCGATCCCGCCGAACCACAGGAGATCGACGGGTGCCTGCAAGATCGCTTTCATCACTTCGGCAGGCGTTGCGTCAGGCTTCTGGATGCCAAGCAGTGCTTGCGCCTCGCATGAAAGCGTAATGCTTTTTGCGGAACGCGGAAAAACCCCGCCACCCTTGGAAATCAGTTTTTTGTCGTAATCCTGCCAGCTCGAACGCGGCAGATCGAACATGCGCTTGCGCTCCGCCCACGCGCGTTCGGCATCGGGTGACGGATCGATAAAGATGTCGCGATGGTCGAAGGCAGCGACAAGCCTGATCGTTTTCTCCAGCAACATGCCGTTACCGAAAACGTCGCCGGACATATCACCGACGCCCGCGACGTTGAACGGCGTCTTGCGTATGTCGACGTCCATCTCGCGGAAATGCCGCCGCACCGCTTCCCACGCACCGCGTGCGGTGATGCCCATCTTCTTATGGTCATAGCCAACGGAACCGCCGGAGGCGAAGGCGTCACCCAGCCAGAACTTGCGCTTGATGGCGATGCCGTTCGCCGTGTCGGAGAAGGTAGCTGTGCCCTTATCGGCGGCAACCACGAGATACGGATCGTCACCGTCATGGCGAACGACATTTGGCGGATGGTCGATGCCTTTCGGTCCGATATTGTCGGTGAGATCAAGAAGGCTCCCGACGAAAGTCTCGTAGGCAGCAGTTCCTTCGGCCAGAATCGCATCGCGGCCGCCGGAATTCGGCAGCTTTTTCGGCACGAAGCCGCCCTTGGCGCCGACGGGCACGATCACCGCGTTCTTGACCTGCTGAGCCTTCACTAGACCCAGAATTTCAGTTCGAAAATCCTGCGGTCTGTCGGACCATCGCAGGCCGCCGCGTGCGACTTTGCCGAAGCGCAGATGCACGCCTTCCACGCGAGGCGAGTAGACAAAAATTTCGTAAAGCGGCTTCGGCAAAGGCAAGATGTCGATCTTGCGGCTCTCGAACTTGATCGCGATTGTTGCCTTAGGCTGGCCGCTTGCGTCGATCTGATAAAAATTGGTGCGAAGCGCCGCGGCGATAAGGGCAAGAAACTGCCGCAGGATTCGATCCTCGTCGAGGCTATCGACCGCCGTTAACGCAGCTTCGATTTCCGCAGAGATCGCGGATTCACTTTTCGCGCGCTCGGCTGCGTCGGCTTTTAGCCGCGGATCGAAGCGTGTGTGAAAAAGCGCCGCAATTTTTGCCGCGATGGCCGCATGCTTGACGAGTGTGGCCCACAAATAATCCTGGCTATAAGGTACTCCCGCCTGCCGCAAATAGCGCGCAAGCGCACGAATAAGTGCCACATCGCGCCAGGCCATTCCAATCGAAAGTACAAGCGCGTTGAATCCATCATCTTCGGCGCGCCCGCGCATCACCGCCATCAAGGTGGTTTCCAGCTTGCCATCAAGTGAGCTGAGCTCGATCGAGCCGCCCCCTTTCCGCCCGAGCGTCATGTCGTGAAGAAACGCGCGATCGTGGCCTTCGCCCTTGCCAGCGGTTTCGTAGGTGCGTTCGTCAATGACCGAGAAGCCCATATGCTCGAGAACCGGCACCCGCTCGGAGAGTGGCAAAGGGCGTTCGAGGTTCCAGACTTTCAGATTCGCTTCATCCAGCTTCGCGGCATTTTGCTGGTAGAAGTCGACTGCCATCGGATGATCGCGCGAAAGCGATTCGAGCGTGCGAATGTCGGAGACTGCGATTTCCGGATCGAAAGCCTCGCGGTAGCCCGCCGAAAATGCGTTGCGGTAGCGTTCGTTTAGCTCATGTGCCTTGGCTGGTTCGTGATGCGCGGCAAGCGCTTGCATAAACCCATCGTTCCAGTTGCGCACGATCTTCTCGACGGCCGCTTCCAGTGACGCACGGTCCGGATTTGGTGTTTCGCCCTCGTCGCGGCCGATGATGAAATGGACCCGCACGAGCGAACCGTCAGGGAAGAATGGAAAATAGGCCGAAAGCCGTCCTCGATAGATCTGCGCCAGATAATCGCCGATACGGGCGCGGATCGCGCTGTCGTAACGATCTCGCGGCACATACACCAGAACCGAAACAAATCGGTCAAAGCGGTCACGCCGCGCGAGCACTCGCACGCGAGGACGCTCATTGAGTTCGAGAATCGTCAGTGCGAAGCGATAGAGAAGATCGTCATCGATCTGGAACAGCTCGTCGCGCGGATAGGACTCGAGCACATTCAAAAGTTCCTTGCCGGAGTGACTTTCGGAGGCAAAGCCCGCGCGCGCGATGACCTTCTCGACCTTGCGACGCAAATAAGGAATCGTTCGCGCCGCGTGCATGTAGGCGCTCGATGTGAAGAGGCCGACGACGCGCAACTCGCCGGTAATTTTGCCTTTCGTGTCGAATCGTTTCACTCCGATGTAGTCCATGTGCACGCGCCGATGGATGCGCGAGCGCACATTGGCCTTGGTGATGATCAGTTCGACCGGAAGCTCCATGAACTCGCGCAGCTCCGATGTCATGGTGACCAAGTCCCTGCCGCGACGCAGGATCCGAACATCTGGCCCGCGTAAAATACCGAGGCCAGTCTCGAAAGCGGGTTCGAGTTCTGTTTGCTGGCCCTTGCCCGTGAAGACATATTCACGGCAACCAAGGAACGTGAAATTGCCGGCGACGAGCCATTCGAGAAAAGCTGCCGCTTCGGAGATTTCTTCCGCGGGAAGCGGCTGCGGTTTTTTTCTCAAATCGGAAATCGCCGCCTGAACCTCGGCAAGCATCTTCTTCCAATCTTTCACGCATGTCCTTAGATCCGCGAGCAACGATTTGAGTGCGTCACGGATCGCATCGAAGCGTGACTCCGCGACACGCTCGATATGAATGTGAATGAAGCTCTCGCGCCGATCGGCGCCTTTGGCCGGAGCCTCGCCCTTCCAGGCACGCAGTTCGCCTTTCTTGTCGCGCTCGACGGTGAAGATGGGGTGGACGACGAGACGAACGCTAAGCCCGTGGCTCGCGATCTCACCCATGATCGAATCGAGAAGGAACGGCATATCGTCGTTCGAAATCTCGATAACAGTGATGCTCTCGAACGGCTTCTTGCCGGCGGCGGTCGTGGGGTTGGCAACTCTTATCTTGACCACAGCAGGCGCACGCGTGCGCAAATGCTCGTAACTTGCAGTAGCTAACGCCGTGAGTTCTTGCGCTGAGTAGGCGGCAAGATCCTCGGACGCGGCGCGAGAAAAAAGTGCAGCAACAAAACCGCGCGGAAGCTTGCCATCGCCTTCGGCGGCGAGCGCAGCCTGCCGGATCAGGTCGCGGTTCGCAGATCCCTCATCGCCACCCAGAAGACCGTCACTTTCCATCCCCGCCTCTTAATCCCGCTTGCGCAAACGAATCGCGACGGTACTTATTTTCTGGAAGTGTCGGCCTCATCAAACGCGCTGTCGAGATCGCTGTTTCAGCTATCAACTGCGGCTGATAGGGTTGGTCCAATTTTATAAGGCGCTTTGCGACGCTGTTATGAGGGATCCATGAATCGACATGAAGAAAAAGTGAACAGGAGCAAGGAGAAGCGCGTCGCCACGGAGGCATCGGGGGACCGGGTGATCGCACTCGACCTTCCGCCTGTACCGCTCGACGACCCGATGAAGGCTTATTTTGCGAAGTGCCAGGAAAAGCTCAGCTTTATTCCGAACGTGCTCAAAGCCTATGCCTTCGATGTCGCCAAGCTAAAGGCCTTCGTTGCCATGTCCGACGTTCTGATGCTGGCACCTTCGGGCCTGTCGAAGCTCGAACGCGAGCTGATCGCAGTCGCTGTTTCAAGCGCTAACCACTGTCACTATTGTCTCGTTGCTCATGGCGCTGCGATCCGAAGACTCTCGGGCGATGCCGAACTTGCCGAAACGATCGTCGCAAATTATCGCTCGGCCAAACTCGACAATCGCACGCGCGCCATGCTGGACTTCTCGTGGAAGCTGACCGTCGAACCGTGGAAGGTCGGCGACGAAGACCGTGCAGCTCTGCGCGCACATGGATTTTCCGACGGTGACATTTGGGACATTGCCGCGGTCGCGGCGTTTTTCAACATGAGCAACCGCATCGCAAGCGCCACCGACATGCGCCCGAACGGCGAATATTACCGGATGGCCCGGTAAGGGCTCATATTACGACGAGCTTGTTCGGCAATTCGTCCTTATCGATCGCGCCTGG
>Ga0207712_10000875_pt1 | contig 21906 bp, 21 predicted proteins | sample KBSS44metaG_FD_184402 | JGI IMG/M metagenome (GOLD analysis project Ga0207712, IMG submission 184402) | Switchgrass rhizosphere microbial communities from Kellogg Biological Station, Michigan, USA - KBS S4-4 metaG (SPAdes) (version 2) | ecosystem: Host-associated > Plants > Roots > Rhizosphere... | reverse complement strand
AGCTTTTCCGCACTCCGCGGATTGGCCGCTTCGGGGATGCCGGTCATATGCTCGATCGAGGCCACTCCGAGTCTCGAGGCGGTCTCCGCATCGGTGAGACCCAGGTGCGCGGTCACCTTGAGGTTGAGCGCGTTCGCCTCGTCGAGCAGCGCCTTGAACAGCTCCGGCGTGATCCGGGTGTAGGTCTTGATGAAGTCCACACCGGCCACCGCCCGGGCGTCCACGGCGCGGCGGGCCTGTGCCCCGGTCTTCACCTCGGTCGCGTCCCCGTACGTCGCGGGCGCCCCGTCGATCATCGCCCCGGCGGAATACACTCTGGGCCATGGGTTCCCGCCCAGGCTGGCTTCCTCGCGCAGGGCCAGAATCGAGTCCATGTTACCGTGGGTATCGCGGACGCTGGTGATCCCATATGCCAGGAAGCGGGGCAGGGACCAACGGGAGGAATGGACATGGGAATCAATCAGGCCGGGGATGATCCACTTCCCGCTGACGTCGACCTCCTCCGCGGTCTTGGGAATCTTGAAGCCCTCGCGCGGAGACACCGTCTCCACTTTGCCCTGGTAGATCACGATCACAGCGTCCCGCAGGACGGAGCCCACGTTGACGTCGATGATGTTGCCACCGACCAGCGCGATCCGGTCCTTTTCGCGGGGAGCACATGCCGCCAGCGCGGCTAGGAGCAGGAGGCTAGCGCGCATCAGTCGAGGTGTGATCGTGAAGGATCTTCCAGCCATCGGATTGGCGCTCCATCACTAGGGTGAAGGGCCCGCTGGCGGTAGTGCCCTCGGTGTTATAGAGGATGAACCGCGCGGTTACCAGGGTAAGTGTGGAGCTGAGCGGCCGGACATTGAACTCCTCGAACCGCAGACTGTCGCGGGTAGCTCCCGGCGCAAATCGTGGCGCGTAGTGACTCCGAATCAGGTCGACGCCTTTGACAAGGTGCCCGCCGGAGACGTATGACGTGAGGCTGTCCGGTGCATAGTCCGACATGAATGCATCGAGGTCCCCCCGATTCCATGCGTCGGCCGAACGGGAAAATTGCTGTTGAATGCTGGAAGTCAGAGCCGCCCTGTCCGGGAGGGGTTGGGGGCTCGGTGTGGAAGAAGTGCAGGCCACGAGCAGGGCCAGCGCCAGCGGGATCGCTCGAACCATGAATTCCGGGTGGTGGAGATGCTGAAACGTGAGGAGGGTGCGGGTCCCGCGCAAGGTGAAATAGCGCACTTCCTTGAGTCCCGACCTCGGGGGTAGGCTTCGGCATGGACGTTGTGTCACGCTTCCGGCGCCCGGACGCGCCCGCCGTCATCCTCGTCAGCAATCGTGAGCCGTTCATTCATGAGCGGGATGCCTCGGGTCAGATCACGGTCAGCCACCCAGCGGGAGGTCTGACCGCGGCACTCCAGCCGATGCTCGCCGCGACCGGCGGTACCTGGATCGCGTGGGGAAGCGGGGCCGCCGATTTCGATGTCACCGACGCGACCGACGGAGTGCGCGTCCCGCCTCAAAACCCCGCGTATCGGCTTCGCCGCCTTCGGCTCACTCCAGAGGAGGTCCGCGGTTACTACATCGAAACTGCCAATCGGGCCTTGTGGCCGCTCTGCCACTCCCAAATCTCCCTGCTGATCTACGAAGAGGAATATTGGAAGACCTACCGGCGGGTCAACGAACGCTTCGCCGCCGCCGCGGTCACCGAGGCCGGCGGTCGTGAAGCGGTAGTCTGGCTTCAGGACTATCACCTCGCATGCGTCGCCGCGATGCTGCGACATGCCCGCCGCCTCTTCGTCCATCAGTTCTGGCACATCCCGTGGCCACCGGCCGACATTCTTCGGCTGTTCCCGCCCGCGCGGACCCTGGTTCGCGCGCTGCTCGGCAACGATCTCCTCGGCTTCCAGACCAAGGCCGACTGTCGCAACTTCTTCTCGGCGGTCCGCCGGTTTGTGCCCGAAGCAAAGGTGGAATTGGGGCACGGTCGGGTGAAATTCCACGGCAAGCGCACCGTGGTCCGCGCCTTCCCGATCTCGATCGACGTAAAGGCGTTCGAACGCTCATCGGCCCGGGCCGACGTGGCCGAAATGTCGCGGAGAATCCGGCGCAACGCGCTGCCCCATGGCGGCCAGCTGCTGCTGGGGGTAGACCGGGTCGACTACACCAAGGGAATTCCCCGGCGCTTCCGCGCCATCGAACGGCTGCTGGAGGTGCACCCCGAGCACATCGGCCGGGTGGTCCTGCTGCAGATCGCGGTGCCCTCCCGCGGAGAAGTGCCGGAGTACGTGGCCTACGAGGAAGAAGTGGCGGAGATCGCGCAACAAGTGAATCGCCGTTATCGTCGAGGGGACTGGCAGCCGATTCGCCTGGTGCGTGAAGGACAGGACCCCGTCGCCCTGACCGCCTTCTATCGGGCGGCGGATCTCTGCGTGGTATCTCCACTTCAGGACGGCATGAATCTCGTCGCCAAGGAATTCGTCGCCTGCCAACGCGACCGGCTCGGCGCCCTGGTGCTGAGCCGTTTCGCCGGGGCAGTGCACGAGATGCGCGGCGCTTTCCTGGTCAACCCATACGATGCCGGCGCCGTTGCGGAAACCATCCACACGGCCATCGCGACGCCTCCCGAGGAACGGGAACGCCGCCTGGTGCGGATGCGGCGACGGCTCGAAACCAGCACGGTCTTCGACTGGATGGAATCCATCTTTGCCGAAGTCGAGCGGCTGAGACGTAAGAAGTGATTCGGCCGCTCGGTCAGGCCGACAGGGAATTCGGCCGCCTCGCCATCGTGAACCGGCCCGTCCTGTTTCTCGATCTGGACGGGACTCTGGCGCCGCTGGTGGACTGGCCGCGAGAGAAGGCCCGGGTGCCGGCTGCCACCCGCCACGCACTCCAGTCGCTCCGGAAGTGCGGCGCCGAGGTGATCATCGTCTCGGGGCGGGACGTGGATGGCGTCATGAGTGTGCTTCGCACCCCGGTGGATGCCGTCATCGGGAATCATGGAGCCGACCTTCTCGAGGGGGCGGACCGGCGCCGGTGGCTGCATGGCGATCCTCGCAGGCTTCGGCGCGCGGCCCGATTTCTGGACGACTGGTTCCGCAGCTGGCCCAAGGTCTGGGTGCAGACCAAACCATATTCGATTGCCATCCACTGGCGTGGATCAACTGAGTTCGGGAAGAAAGTCTGGGAGGAGGCCGCCGAATTGTTGCTGGGGTGGGGACTGGACGCCCACACCGGACGGCGGGTCATCGACGTCCGCCTGCCCGGCGTCAACAAGGGACGCGCCGTGCTCGGCTGGCTCAGAACTCGCGAACCGGGGGCCATCCGCCGCGGGATGGTATGTTATGCCGGAGACGATACGACCGACGAATATGCCTTCGAGGCACTCGAGGGCCGCGCGATGACGATCGTCGTGGGGAAGCGAGCCCGCGGCGCGGCGTACCGGACCGCGAGTCCCGCCAGCCTCACCAGATGGCTGAGGCGGCTGGCAAGTGAGAGAAAGACTCGTCACTGACACCCATGCCCGACCAACCACCCATCTCCAGTTACGGACTGATCGGAGACCTGCGCACCGCCGCGCTGGTTGGCCTGCACGGTGGGGTCGACTGGTGCTGCCTCCCGCGGTTCGATAGCCCGAGCATCTTCGCGGCGATTCTCGACCCCGATCACGGCGGCAGCTGGGTGATCCAGCCCGACGAAGCGTACACCACGCGACAGCGCTACCTGCCGTCCACCAATATCCTCGAAACAACCTTCCGCACTGACGATGGCGAGGTCCGCGTCGTGGATTTCATGCCGGTCGGGTTCGACGGGAAGCCGCCGAGCCGGCACCCGGAGCTGCACCGTCAGGTGACGTGCACCGGCGGCAAGGTCCGTCTGCGAATCGACTTCATGGCACGGTTCGACTACGCGGCCGGCGAAACCCGGATCGAAGAGCTGCGACATGGTCTCTTCGCCACCGATCGCAGAGAAGAGGTCGCCACGCTCTCCGGAACGGCGCCATTCGAGTGGAACATCAGCAACGGGCGGGCGGTGGCGCTTTTGCCCATCAAGGAGGGCGAGACCCACTGGCTGGTGCTGCGCTACGACGACGACGACGTTCATCCGGTGGACCGCTACGACAGCGCCCGCAAGCTCGAGGTGACCGCCGCCTACTGGCGGGTCTGGGCCTCGCAGATTCGCTACACCGGACCGTACCATACTCACGTCGAACGCTCTGCGCTCGCGCTCAAGCTGCTCACCGATGGCGAGACCGGCGGCATCATCGCGGCGCCGACTACTTCTCTGCCCGAGGTACTCGGCGGAGTCCGCAACTGGGATTACCGCTTCGTCTGGCTGCGGGACGCTGCGTTCACTCTCGCGGCCCTCGAAGGCGTGGGGCATCACGAGGAAGCGGATCACTTCATGCGCTTCCTAAAGCGAGTCTGCCGGCACGAGTCGGACCAGCACCTGCAGATCATGTACGGCCTGGACGGACGCCGGGAGCTGACCGAGCGCTCGCTGGATCACCTGAGCGGCTACTTCGGATCACGCCCCGTGCGGGTAGGCAATGCCGCGGCGGGTCAGCTGCAGCTCGATGTGTACGGAGACGTCATGGCGACCGCGGAAATCTGGCGGCGCTACCACGAGATGACCGATGGCACCTGGCGAGTGCTGCGTCCCCTGGTCGACTGGGTGAGCCGGAACTGGCGGCTCCCCGACTCGAGCATCTGGGAAATGCGAAGCGGGGCTCGCCACTATGTCTACAGCAAGTTGATGAGCTGGGTCGCCCTCGATCGAGGGATCCGCATGGCCGAGGCGATGGGCGTGGATGGCGACGCGAAACGATGGCGAACCGAGCGAGGCCTGCTGCGGGACGAAATCCTGAGCCACGGCTGGAGCGAGCCGAAGCAGTCGTTCGTACAGGTCTACGATGATCCCGATACTCTGGATGCCGCCGCCTTGGCCGTGGGACTCCGGGGATTCCTCCCCTGGGACGATCCCCGGACGATTGGGACAGTCCGGGCAGTGGCCCGGGAGCTGACGACCGGCGACGGTGAGCTGGTGGTGCGCTACCGCAGCCCGGACGGCCTGCTGGGGGAAGAAGGGGCCTTCTCGATCTGTACTTTCTGGCTCGCCGAATCACTCCTTCGAATCGGAGACCGAAAAGGGGCGGAGCGCATCTTCCGCCGGATGATGAACCAGGCCAACCACCTCGGTCTCTATTCGGAAGAGATCGATCCCTCCACCGGAGTAGCGCTGGGGAACTTCCCCCAGGCCTTCACTCACGTGGCGCTGATCAATTGTGCTGTTGCGATGATGAGTGTTCCGGGAAACGACGGTGTGGAGGATGTGGTGGGAGAGACGTAAGAGAGAATAGGGGAGTAGGGAATAGGGAGTAGGGGTGACAAAATCAAACTTGATTGCCCTCCTACTCCTTACTCCCTACTCCCTACTCCCTACAACCTTCTCCCCCCTCCTACAAGCTACGGAGTACAATCCGTCGTCGTCCACGTGAAGGTGTCGGCGCCGACGTCAAACGTCCCGGTCGCCGTGCTTGGCGTGCCAGCAGTGATGGTTCCGGTTCCCGTCGTCGCACCCGCCAGGGTGATCGCGGTGCCGCCTGCCACGGTGCCATCTACTGCGACCGGCGTGGCTGAGCCGCTCGTGTAGTAGTTCCCGGCGAGTACTCCGTTCACCACCACGAATCCGAATGATCCGCTCCCTGCAGTGCCGGTGAACGCCCCGCAGGAGGCCTGACCGCCCTCGTCGTTATCCATTAGAGAAACGAAGACGCCCTGAGTTGGTCCCGGGCCGGTCCACGTGCCTTCGAGGCGAGAGATCCCGTCGAAGGTCCCGGTGAGCGTATAGCCCTGGTCATCCAAAGCGAGCTGATCTGTCGCCGGGTCATACGTTGCGCCGAGGCTAAACGTCGCGGCTGGGACGACCACGTTCAAATCGACTGTTGCGGCGATGGGAGCCATGGCACTGAGCGCGGGTGGTGCGGGCGCGTCAGTGGCGGCGGTTACCTGGAGTGCACCGAAATCCGTAGCGTTATCGGCCTGAAAGATTCCGGTCCAGATGGTTGATGTCGTTCCACCATCTCCGTTGTTACTGTCGTCACTGCAAGCGGCTGTCAGGGCCAAAGCGGCCAAGACGGTGGCCGTGAGGCCGCGATTAAGCAATTTCATTTGCAAAGCTCCTTCTATAAGGTCACTGTGAGCCGGGTCACACGGGATAATCCCGTCCCACGGCCACACGCGTGTTTGTATCAGAGGCGGATTGGTTGGCGGTGTCAAGCTGCGAGTGTTACGACGGGATTACAGCAACAGCGATTCCTGAGACGATCTCCTCAAAGGTCCTTCAGGTAGTGCACGGTCTCTGGTCGATAACCCAGATGCTCGTACAAGCCGAGGGCGCGCTGGTTGGTGGCGAAGACATTCAGAGTAACTCGAGTGTAGCCCTGTTCGCGGGACCACTCCTCCACCGCCTGAATTAGCAAGCGCGCGATGCCTCGTCCTTCGGCCTCGGGTGCCAGGGCGAGGATCTCCACATGGGCGTGTGGCTGGTGGGTGAAATAATCCTCTCTGGTAGTGACGAAGACGTAGCCGAGTGGCTGCCCTTCCGCAGTCTCTGCCACGCGAATCGTGCTTTCCCGGGTCGGATGGCTCAGCGCGTCGAGCAGAATCGCGTGGTCGGCGGCACCGATCTCCGCGCGGGTGCGCCAGGGCGGAACCGGGAAATCTCCCAGTCGCTCGCTGAGCTTCAGCAGGAAGGGCTGGTCCTCCGGACCTGCCACCCGGAGTCGAATTCCGTGAGGTATCTTCGGTGATTGCGGCTGAGTCACACGGGCGTAGTCGCCTTTGGCTCGGAAGGCGCCTGAAGGCGGTGCTGGGAGAGCAACCGTTCGGTGAAATCGAGTCGCTCCTGGATCTCCGCCAGGATCCGGTCATCCTCGCCTCGCCGCTCCAGGAGCATCCGGCGCTCGTGGCGCAGCTTGAGCCAGTAGCCGAGCAGTCCACTGGCGCAGACTATAACGGTCGGATAGATGACCGTAAGCAGCCGCCCCAACCACTCGTCCATTCCCAGGACTCCTTCGGGTTACCCCACAGTACTGCCGACTAGCGAACGTGCCGGAAGGTCAGACGCCGAACCGCCAGCGACATGGTGGATGGATCTACCCCAAACTTCTTCGCAAGGACCTTGATCTGGGCTCCGCGCTTGTAGAGCCGGCGGGCCAGCTGGACTTTCTTCTCGGTCAGTTTCGCGGCGTAATTGTCGCTGCCTTTTCGGTGGGCACCACCGCCATAACGCTTCGGTTGACGACGGGACGACCAGCGGGTCTTGTGATCACGAGTGCGAGGCATAGGGATTCACGGAAATGAATGATAGGGTGGGGCGCCGTCGCTAGCCGGGTCGGACATCGTCGGCTGCAGATGGGGTGCGACGCAGCAACGAGGCGATGAGCATCATGCCCAGGTTGGCGCCGGCGCATCCCCCGCCGACGATAAGAAGGATCCGCGCCGTGGCGCGGAGTATGTCGAAGCTATGAATGCCCAGTGCCACGAGCCCCGCCTTGATGGCGAGCAGAGCCGCGGCCGAGGAAAAAATGCCGAGCTGGACGAGCAGCAGCGGGCGATACCCCAGGCCCGCATACAACCAGTAGAGCGCCATGGCGACCAGCAGCCAGGCCAGCATCCCGGTGCGGGTCGTCTGCCCTAAAGGAAGCGAGCGGACCAGCGGACCTACGATCACGCAGACTACCAGCCAGAGGAACAACCGCAGACTCGCTCCCCGGAGCTCTCTCCGCGTTGCGTCCTCGGCAGTATGCAGGGCGGGACCGCGCATCACACTCTCCTCAGGTTCCGTGAGCGAATAACCCATCTCAACCTACGTCAGTCCGGGGCAGGGCGGAACCATCGTATCACACATGTCCGGCACGCACAGCGAGCGGCCACTCGATCCGGCGCGGCTCGTCGGGCGCGCCCCAGACCGGCTCGATGGCCGCTATGAATGGTGGCAGCGGATCACTGCCTACCTTCTTCCGGAACCCGCTCACGGCCGACCAGGTATCGAGGTACGATGCCAGCTCGTGAAGGTTCCACTGATGCTCCATCGCGACTGGAGGGAAGGGAAACTCCTCGAAGGGAAAGGACAGAGTCCGGTACGCGGCATCGATGTGGTGCCGCTCTGGAGGCCAATAGGGGCCCACGGTCTCGACGTAAAACACCGAGAGGAGCCCGTCGATCTGGGGTGAGATGCGGCACAGGCCGTAACACCAGAGCGCGATCACCCCTCTGGGCCGAAGCACCCGGCGCGCTTCTCGGTAGAACGCGGCGAGGTCGAACCAATGAGCGGCCTGCGCCGCCGTGACCAGGTCCGCCGATCCGTCGGGAAGCCCGCTCGACGTCTCCTGACCAAGACGATAGGACACGCGGGTATGGGGAAAGCTTTCCACCAGCTGGGCTTCGCTCGGATCAGTAGCGATCACCTGCTCGAAGTGCTCGGCGAGGCCGGTCGCCGCCTGGCCGTTGCCGGTGCCGCAGTCCCAGGCAAGACGGCGTCCAGGTGAGACGCGGGCAAGCTGCTCGAAGAGGACTGCCGGATAGTGCGGCCGGGCCTTCGAGTACTGTGACGCTCTGGCGGAGAAGTGGTCCTGGAAACTCAAAATTGTCCCATTCAACCCTGACGAGGGTTTCGGCAGACGTGTCTCGACTCAAAATGGCCAGTGGAGTTGGTAGAGCGAATCGCTAGGTGGGACGCTTCAACCAGTCCGGCGTCCTCAGGTCATCACTTTGCTTCCAGGCTCGCCACGACGCCGGTTTCTCCCACGAGATCGAGCCGGTTTCCGGTGATCCGGAAGCTTCGGGTTGCATCCAGCGCGGCTCCGAACTTTGTCTCCAGCTCCATGCCGGAGGGACAGGCCATGCGGGTGAGAGCTAACGGACCGACCCGCAGGGAGTCACCCTTCGCCTCGTACGTCCCGGCCAGCCGATTGCACCCCGCAAACCCGCTGACCTTCTTGTCCGCGTCGCTGAAGGTGAGGGAAGCAGGCTTGCCGCCGTTTCCGGCCTCGGCGGGGGCTCCGCCGAGCGAGGTGAGGTTCCATTCCACCACCGGCAGGTTTCGGGTTCCCTCCACCGCATCCAAGCATGACAGCAACGATCATCGAGGCTGAAGCCAGCCTGAGTGCAGTCGCTTGCATAGAGCCGTCCAACTGTGCTGCTCGTTACCTCCGCCGTGCGCGTCCTGCCAGCACCGTGATGTTGTCGCTCCCGCCACGCTCCAGGGACAGATCCAGCAGCTCGCGGCACACCTGCTCGGAGGATTCCATCGCGTCGATCCTGGCGCAGATCTCGTCATCGGACACGTGTTTGGTGAGACCATCCGAGCACAGCAGCACGACACAGCCCCGCTTCCTGATATCCACTCTGGTCACTTCGGGCTTGGCCTCTTCGCCACCGATCGCGCTCACCAGCACGTGACTGAACGGCGAGGCGGCCAGCCGCTCCGGGGGAAGGGCGCCGCGGTCCACGAGGTCTTGGGCCATGGTCTGATCCCTGGTCGTGCGCTTCAGCACCCCATCCTTGTGGACATAGCAGCGGCTGTCGCCGACTTGAACCACGTAGAGCCAGGGCCAGACCGCGATCCCCAGAGTGAGCGTCGTCGCCATCCGCGGTCCATCGGGACGTCCCGCCGCTTCGGTTCGAACTGTGCTGTGGGCCTCCAACGCCGCCTGCCGCAGGGCCTCGAAGAATTCTTCTTCAGCGGAAGAGCCGGCCGAGTGATAGCAGCGAAGGGTGGAGGAGACGTAGCCAGTGATGCTTTCGGTCGCGAGCCGGCTCGCTTCACCGCCGCCGCTCCCGCTTCCTACTCCATCGGCAACGAGCATGATCGTTGCGAGGCGTTCACCGCGGAGGGGCAGATTGTCGGGTTCGGGGAGACTGGTACCGTGAATGACGACCTGCGGATTGACCGTCCCGAGCAGGAAATGATCCTGATTCTCTGGGCGAACCTTGCCCGGGTGGGTGAGCCCGAACAGATCGAGTTCATCGTCTCTGGGTTTGCGACCCGGAGCGGTGGGAATCGTCGCGGTGAGTGGCTCAGCTAGCGCCATAGGCGCCTCCTCCTCAACGAGGATGCCTGCCTTTGCGCGCTTGCGCAAGACTGCCCTTTGGGTCAGGTCGTGAAGCGCTGCTGCAGCAGGGTCACTAGCCCCACTCCCAGGAGGCCGGCCAGCGCCGCGCGGGAGAGCTCCAGCACCGGTGCGGAGTTGCCCGCCAGCCCAAAGGAGGCGCCCGTCACGCGTCCGGATCCTTCCGTCTCGTCTCGTACCAGAAGGCCATGTCGCCCCGGGTGCGCACCCCACGGCCGCCCATCAAAGCGAGTCGGGTCATCACCTTCAGGATCTCCCATCCTGAGTACGCCCGAAACTTCCTCCCCGACGTCTCGACCGATTCTTTCAGGACGACAAACTCTCCTTCTTGCCTGAGCGCTCTGCTCAAGGCGATCTCCTCGGCGCCGTAGAGCGACTGGTCGAAGCCGCCGGCTGCGTCAAAGGCCTTGCGCGTGGCATAGAGGAAACAGCCCGCCGCGAGACGCGCCTTCCGGAAGGTCCAGACGGCGAGAGGTTCGAGCACCCTGACGTACCAGGGAAGCCGGCCCTGGAACCTGACGCCCGCCCCTCCACCTATGGCGCCCGCTCGGACGCTCTCGAACGCGGCGCGCACGACGTCGGGATTCACGATGGTGTCGGCGTCTACGAAGATGAGCAGATCACCTCTCGCCTCCCGGGCCCCGGCGTTCCGGGTCGCCGCGATCTGCCGGTGGGAGGCGGAAACCACCCGGGCCTCATGCGCGCGGGCCACCTCAGCGGTACGGTCGGACGAGGCGTCGTCCGCCACCACGATCTCGTAATCCTGGCCGGTGGCGACGGCCGCGGTATGAATGGCGTCGAGGGTGGCGCCCAGCAGCTCCTCCTCGTTGTACGCCGGGACGACGAATGAAATCATGCCCTCGAGCCTCTCGGTCCAACCCCTGGTGGCCGGGTCATTCTGGCCTCGCGTGCTGTAGCTGGCGAGGGGGGAGAGCCCCGTCCATATTTGCCAAGGAAGCTTCTCCGGGTAATCCCAACTTGGTAGAGGGGCGTGAAAACCGACAGCAACGACGGCTTCTCCCCTTTCCGTGCTGCGCTCCTCATGGGCGTCGCCTACTACGTAGGCGCGAGACTCGGCTTCCTGCTCACGCTGCATCCGATTCCCGTCTCCACGCTCTGGCCCCCCAATTCGCTCCTGCTCGCCGGCCTGTTGCTCACTCCCTACCGGTATTGGTGGGCGCTGCTGCTTGCCGCCTTTCCCGCCCACCTGGCCGTCGAGCTGCAGTCCGGCATCCCAATGTCGATGGTGCTGTCCTGGTTCGTAAGCAATTGTGCCGAGGCGTTGATGGGGGCGGCATGTGTCCGGTATTTCGTCAGAGCGCCGCTCCGGTTCGACAAATTCAGGGACGTCAGCGTTTTCGTTCTCGGTGCGGCGACGCTCGCGACACTGCTCTCATCCTTTCTCGATGCCGGCTTGGTTGTCTTCAACCACTGGGGCAACGTCGGCTACTGGGACGTGGTTCGGAGCCGCTTCTTCTCCAATTCGCTCGCCTCCCTCACTCTAGTTCCGGTCGTCGTCACCTGGATGCAGGACGGTCTGGCCCCGCTCCGAAGGGTGTCGGCTCGTCGCTACCTCGAGGCCGGAGTGCTTGCCGCCGGCCTCCTCGCCGTGGGGTTTTCCGTGTTTGCCGGTACCCTGGCCGACCCGAACCCCGCTCCCGTCATGCTCTACGCGCCATTGCCCTTCCTGCTCTGGGCGGCGCTGCGGTTCGGACCACAGGGGATAAGCGCGGCCCTGCTCCTTGTGGCATCTCTGGCCATCTGGGGCGCAGTTGAGGGTCACGGCCCCTTCGCATCCAATTCGCCGGCGGAGAACGCTCTCGCGGTCCAGCTGTTCCTGATCGTCGTCTCGGTGCTTTCGCTCTCTCTCGCCGCGATCATGCGGGAGCGGGTGATGGGCGAGCGGGACGCCCGAGACTATCGGGAGCGCCTCAACCTGGGCCTGGAAGCGGCTCAAGTCGGAACCTGGGAATGGGACATTCTCCGCGGATCGGTATTTCTCTCGGAAAAGTCCAGTCAGATCTTCGGCCTGTCTCCGATTCAGCAGGAGCTCTCCTTCAACCAGTTCCTCGGGCTGGTGTGCCCCACCGATCGGGCCACGCTATCCCAGGCCATCCAGGGGGCGATCGAGCAGCGGGCTCCCTACGAGTGCGAGTTCCGGATTAAGCGGCACGACTCCGGCACCAGCTGGGTGTTGTCGAAAGGGAAGGCGCTCTACGACCGAATCGGGCGGCCAGAGCACATGCTCGGCGTCAACGTGGACATCACCGAGCGAAAGGGCAATGAGGAGCTGCGCCGCCATGAGCGCACCCTGCGCGAGAGCGAGGCTCGGCTGAGGGAGCTGGCCGATGCAATGCCGCAGATCGTCTGGTCGGTGCGGCCCGACGGCCAATTCGAGTACTTCAACCGCCGGTGGTACGAGCTCACCGGGGTCCCCCATGGGGAAATCGGCGAGGAGACCTGGCTCCCGCAGACCCATCCGGACGACCGCGACGCCTGCGTTCAGGCGCTGACCGAAGCGATACGGACCGGAGAACCGCTCCAGGTCGAGCACCGGATCAGGGTGCGGGCGACCGGCAAGTATCGCTGGCACCTGGCCCGTGCTCGCCCGGTGCTGAACGAGGAAGGCGCCGTGATCCGGTGGTACGGCACCTGTACCGATATCGAAGACCAGAAAATAGTGGAGCAGGCGCTGCGAGATGCTCGCTCCGATCTCGAACGGCGAGTGGCCGAGCGGACGGTCGAGCTTTCGTCGGCTGTGGTCGCCCTGCAACAGGAGATCGACGAGCGGGTCGCCATCGAGAAGGCGCTCCGAAGCTCGGAAGAACGCTTCGGGCGGGCCTTTCACTCAAGCCCCGATCCCATGTCGATCGTGGGCCAGGACGGCTCCCGGCTCATTGAGGTCAACGAGCGCTGGGAGGCGATGTTCGGATTCAGCCGTCAGGAAGCTATCGGCCAGACCATGACGGAGCTGGACTTGTTCGGCGGCGTCGAGGACCGCGAGGCATGGGACCGCCGGCTGGAGATTCGGGGTCCGGCTCCGGAATTCGAGCTGGACATGCGCACCCGCGAGGGCAGCCGCCGGCGCGCCGTCATGGTGGCGGAAACCGTCGAGATGGCGGGGGAACCCTGTTTCATCATCATCATCCGCGACGTCACCGAACGAAAGCGCGCGGAGCACGAGGCCCAGCAGCAGCGGCGCGAGTTGGCTCACCTGAGTCGCGTAGCGTCCCTGGGCGAGCTATCGGGAGCCCTGGCCCACGAGGTCAGCCAGCCGCTCGCGGCGATCCTGGCCAATGCCCAGGCAGCGCAGCGACTTCTGTCTCGCGAGCCGAATCCCCCGGCGGAAATCGGTGAGATTCTCAAGGACATCGTTCACGACGATCAGCGGGCTGGACAGGTCATTCATCGCCTGAGGACGCTGCTCAAGAAAGGCGAGCTGGATCCCCGGCCCTGTGACCTCAATGAGGTCGTCACCGAGGTTCTGCAGTTGATGCACAGCGAGCTCATGCAGCGGAGCGTGAACATCCGCACCCGGCTGGAGCCCTCCTTGCCGCTCGTGCTCGCCGACCGGGTGCAGCTGCAGCAGGTCCTGCTGAACCTCATCGTCAACGCCTGTGATGCGATGAGCTACGAGCCGCGTGAGGAGCGGCAGCTGGAAATCGTGACCACAGAGGTAGGACAGGATTCAGTCAGGCTGTCCGTCATCGATCAGGGTGTCGGCATTCCGGACGAGAAGCTCGAAAAGGTCTTCAGCCCCTTCTTCACCTCGAAGGAAACCGGCCTTGGACTCGGCCTGGCCATTTGTCGGTCCATCGTGACGGCGCATGGCGGGCGGTTGTGGGCCGAAAGCAGCACCGTCCGCGGCGCGACCTTCCATCTGGTGCTGGGGCCGGCTTCGGCGCAGTTTAGCAGCGACGGTCTCTCGCCCAATACCGACGAGATGTCGATCTCCGACCTGGCCTCGGTTGACGGTGCCGGTCTGGAGAGTGCGCGGTTGAGCGCGGTGAAACGTCCAACCAGGTAAGCGGTTCTAGGGGTGGTCTGAAGAAGCTTGCGGGGCACCGCAGATGTCGCTTCCGCTTCTCGCAGCAATCCAGATCCTGTCGGCTGCACAAACCGGGCCCCCCTCGGTCGTTGGAGTTGTGCGTGATGGCGAGACAGGCTTTCCGCTCGCCGGAGCCGTCGTCGTCCTGACCGACCTCGACCGCGACACGATTACTGCCGGCAATGGGCGATACCTGCTCTCCGATGTTCCCTCCGGTCCGCAACACCTCCTCATCCGCTTCATGGGGTACACCCCGCGCTCCCTCCAGGTGTTTGTCCCCTCGGAGGGTGAGCTGGAAGTCAACATCTCCCTCGATCCGGAGCCGGTCCGGCTTCCGGTCATCGAGGTCCAGGTCCCCGTCGCCACCGGCGGGGTGCGCCCCGGCGAAACCGGCGATTCCCCTGATCCTGCCGTCTCTGCGGCCGCCATGTGGACCAGTCCGCTCCTGGCGGAACCCGATGCCTTCCAGGCACTGGGAGGTGGTCAGGTCAGTATCGAACCGGAGTCCCCCGACGGAATTCATGTCCGGGGGAGCGCCTCGGATCAGACCGCCTACCTGCTCGACGGTGTTCCGGTCTTCAACCCCTACCATGCGGCGGGCCTGTTCAGCGCGTGGAACCCCGACGCGCTTTCACAGCTAAGCCTGGACGGGGCCAGCCCGTCACCCGATTATCCCGCGACTCTTTCCGGGACCGTCTCCGGATGGACCCGGTCTCCCGGTCCCCGACTCGAAACTCGCGGGAGCACCACGACTACCCAGGCGCGGGTCACGGTGGACGGTCCCCTTGGCAAGACGGGGATTGGCTTCCTGCTGAGCGTGCGTTCGGGACTCCCTACCCTGGTAGCACCGAACGACCCCACTTATCTGGGTGCCAGTACTCATGATTGGCTCGCCAAGCTGCAGATGCCGGCGCTCGGCGGGAGGCTCCGTCTCCTCGGCTACTCGAACCAGAATGCGATCGATGCCGCCGCGTCGGCGAGCCAGCCGACGGTAGGTCGCAACCTGTTCCGATGGACGAGCCGCTCCTTCGGGGCCGAATGGCAACGGACATTTTCCAAAACCAATCTCAGGCTCCAGGGATGGAGTGCCGAGGGATCGGCCGGTTCTGCGTGGAATGCCCAAATGGGGCCGGTCGAGTTGAGCAATCACCGTCGCGATCTCGGCTTTCTCGCGGAGGTAGAGCAGCCGAGGGTGGGAGGGACCAGCCTGTTCGGCCTGCGGGTGGAGCAGAGCCGAACCTCCTATCAACTCCAATCGGATTCGGATCAGCCGATCTATAGTCCCAGCGCCACTACGCCGGTCGTCACCCTCTTCGGAGAAGAGCAGGTTGGCTTCGGCTCGCGGGCAATGCTCAAGGTCGGAGCCTCGCTGGCTGCGTCCTCGGGCGGTCCCCGGCTGGGACCCAGGGCCGAAGTTCGCTGGTCTCCGGTTTCCCGTCTCACGCTCACCGGCAGCTACATTCGCGCGCACCAGTTTGCCCAATCGCTGCGCAACGCCGAGTCGGTCGTCGGCAACATTTTCCCGGCTGACTTGTACGTGGGCGCGGGAACCCACGGCGTTCCAGTGGCGCAGAGCGATCAGGGTGTCCTGGCGTTGGACTATCGCCCTGCACCCGGAGTCAAGCTCGGCGCTCAGGCATACGCGAGGAGGGAAACCGGATTGCTGCTGGTTGCCCCGAGCGACGGAGAGCCCTTCACGACCGGGAGATTCACCGTTGGATCGGGTGCATCGGAAGGCCTTTCGGTCGACGCGGCAGTCACCTCATCGCGGTTTGGCGTCGTCGCCAGCTACGCGTTGCAGCGAGTGCGCCTCAGCTACAACGGTTCGAGCTACATCCCCGATCTCGCAGCAACACACCAACTGCAAGGCGGAGTCACGTTCCTCCCGACTCACAGCCTCTCGCTCCGGGTCGGCGGCACGGCACTTTTCGGCCGCCGCACCACGACCATCGCGAGCGGGTTCGAATGGGAAGCCTGCAATCTCACCGATCGTGGCTGCGAATTCGCCGGGAGTCCCTATTACGGCGGGGAATCGCTCGGGGCAGTCAAGCTTCCGGCCTACTTCCGGGCGGATTTCAGCGCCCGGCAACGCTGGTCATTCACGATGGGAGGACGCCAGATGGAGATGGCCGTCTTCGGCACCTACACCAATCTCCTCGGGCGGACCAACGTGCTTACCTACGCCCGGGACCCTGCCACCGGGCGGCCGGTTGCGGTCGAAATGCGGCCCCGTTCACCCCTCGTGCTCGGACTCGACTGGCGCTTTTGACCCCCGGCCGGTCGCCCCATGTCACAAATCCCTCGCCGTTTGGTTCCTTAGCTGGAACCATGCATGGTCAAATCTTGGTAGCGCTGCGCGCTGGGATACCGGCCGATTCTTCCCGGGCGGAGGCGCGGACGGGAAGTCGAGCGGATTTCCACGACCGGTACGTGGCCCTCTTCGACACCCACTTCACCCGGTTGTTTCGCTATTTCGACCGCCTGTCGGGTGAACCGGACCTGGCGGCTGATATCGCCCAGGAAGCGTTCATCAAGCTCTATGAACGGCAGGAAATGCCCGATCGCCCCGAGGCCTGGCTCATCAGTGTCGCCATGAACCTGTTTCGAAATACCCGATCTACTGGAGCCCGGCGTCGCCTCCTGCTGACCGGACAGCGGGGCGAGAGAGTGTACTCCGACCCTCCTCCGACTCCCGAACAGTCGGTCATTGGGAAGGAATCGCAAGCGCGGGTGCGGACGGTGATTGATGGGATGCCTGAGCGCGAGCGGGAACTTCTCCTGCTCCAGGCCGAAGGCTACAGCTATCGCGACATGGCGGACGCGCTCGATCTCAACGAAGCGAGCATCGGCACTCTCCTGGCCCGGGCCCGCCAGCTGTTTCGCGCGGCGTATGAGGAGGAGCCATGAACCATCTCGACGTCGAACAGGTCGAACGACTGCTGGATGGTGAAATAGCCACGGCCGGCGATCGTTCGGCGCGAGTCCACGTGGGGGAATGCGGAGATTGCCGGGAGCGGGTCGCGCTGGCGGAGAGACAGACCGAGGCGATCAGGAACCTGCTGAGGCAGGTCGACCACGAGCCTCCGAAGGTCGACGCGCGCCAGCTGGCCGCTCAGGCGCGCGTCCGCGGGGGCGGGTGGCAGAAATGGGCGGCGGGCATTCTGCTCGTGATTGGTTCCGCCGGCATTCTATACGCGGCACCCGGGTCGCCGCTTCGCGGCTGGCTCGCCGCGGCCGCTCGCTGGATTGGCCACGCCGAGGTCAAGGCGCCGTCGGAGGAATCCCCATCCGCGCCGGCTCCCCGAAGTGTCTCGGGCATTGCCGTGATCCCGGGGGACAGTCTTGTCATCCTCTTTGAAGAGTCTCAGCCGGAGGGACGCGCCCGGATCACTCTCACCCCAGGGACCGAGGTCACGGTCCGGGCCCCGGCCGGTTCCGCCACATTCACCTCTCAGGTCTCCCGGCTGGTGATCGGCAACGAAGGAGCGGCGTCCACCTATGACATCGAAATACCGCTCAGGGCACCAAGGGTTGAGGTACTCGTGAAAGGCGAGAGGATTTTCCTGAAGGAGGGCCTGGACATCACCATCGCCGATACCGGTGTGGGCACCGGTCCCTACCTGCTGCCCTTGACGGGCCGGAAGCCCTAGCGGAACCTCGCCAGCCACGATTCAACGACGGAGGAGAAATGAACAGGCATTTGGCTGCGATCGGCGCCGCGGTCGCCATACTGCTGGCGGCCGCTGCGTCCTGCAGCAGCTCGTCCACCGAGCCTCAGTACAACCCGACCATCCCCAACGATCTGTCCCCAACGGTGGATAATGCTCTCTTTCCCCTCGTACCTGGGACAGTTTGGCAATACCAGAGTGTCAGCGGAGAGACCAACAGAGTGGAAGTGACGGCCGCCACCCGCGTGGTGAATGGCGTTGATTCACGAGAGGTGCACGACCAGGTGTTTGTGAACGGTGAGCTGACCGAAGACACCTATGACTGGTATGCGCAGGATGGAACAGGGGCGGTCTGGTACCTCGGCGAGGACAGCAAAGAGCTCGACCACGGCACCGTGACCAGCACTCAAGGTTCGTGGGAATGGGGCAAGGACGGTGCTCTCCCCGGAATCGTCATGCCTGCCGACCCCGCGTCACAGGTGGGAATCGGCTACCGGCAAGAGTACGAGAAGGGGGTGGCGGAGGATTGGGGCAGAGTGATGAAGCTCGACCAGAGCGTTACCGTCCCATTTGGGAGCTTCACCGGTTGCATCGTCACGGACGACTGGAATGCGCTGGAGAGCGGAATGGAGCACAAGACCTACTGCCCCAACATTGGTGTGGTACTGGAGACGGCCACCCACGAGAGAAGCGAACTGGTGGACCTGACGCCGTAGCCGTAAGCGTCAGGCGCCGCCGCCGTTTGCCACCACGAAGCAGCAGCGCTGCCGCTGGTATTCCTCGCAAGATTTAGTGACCGGCTTACCGACGAACTCGCTCAACAGGCTCTCGAGCGCACTGCAGGCCTCGGGATGGGTGGCCGTTGCCGCCGCTATTGGGCAACCGTGCCCCCGAATCACCAATTGACCCCCCTCCTCGGCAACCTCGGTCGTTCCACCGAGGTCGTTGAGGAAGTCGCTCGCCGCAATCGTCCGTTCCCGCAATGTCCCCTGGCGGGTTACTTGTCCTGCCATCAGGCCTCGCCCCACCTCCCGCAGAATTGCATCGAACTCCTGGCTGGGCATTCGGTTCGCCAGGACGTGTAGCAGCTGAGTGAGAATGGGAACGTATGCCTGGGAGAGGAGAAGCTCGGCCTCGGTAGTCACCCCGTAGGTGCGAGCGGGTTTGCTCACGCCCTTTTGAGTGCCCCGTTGTTCGACCGCGCCATCCTGCTGCAGGGTCGCGAGGTGAGCCCGGATTGCGGTTCGGGTCACCCCAATTTCTGCAGCCAGTTCATCGATGGTCATGGCGTTCCGGCGCAGCAGTTCGATGATCTGCCCCGAAGTGCCATGGGTCAAACGCCGCTGCAGCTTGAGTTTGGCCAACCGTCCTCCCCGGCAGGTGATCCTTCCGCGCCCCCGGCTAACGGTACAAGGCAGGATAGTCGCGGCGCAGCTGCTCCACCTTGGGCGCGTCGTTGATCTTGATGTAAGGCTCTTGAGGGTGATGCTCTGAATAATCCTGCTGGTCAGCCGGTGCGTCCTTGAAGCTCTTGAGCGGCACCACTTCGGTCACGATCGGGCGCGGAAACGTCTTGGCTGAATCCAGCTGGGCGAGATAGGCGACGGCCTTCTGATGCTGCTCTTCATCCTGGTAGAAAATCGTTGACCGGTATTGCGGCCCCACGTCAGGCCCCTGGCGGTCCAGCTGGGTGGGGTCATGCACCACGCTAAAGAAGAGCTCGAGCAACTGGTCATAGCTGATTTGGGACGGGTCATAGGTGACGCGCACCGCCTCCGCGTACCCGGTATGACCCGGCCGTAGCTGAACCGAGGGAGGCGGGTCTCCGCCGACGGCAAAACCGGAGACAGCCGACTTGACGCCCTTCACGTGGTCGTAGATCGCTTCGACGCCCCAGTAGCACCCGCCAGCGAAGATCGCGGTCTTCTTTTCCGTGGCGGTATTGGGCAGGTAGGTGTGGGACAGCCCGGCGGGAGAGAAGCTGACGAGCAGCACAGCACAGCCGAGGCTGGCGAGTGGCGACCGGAAACTCCGGATGTTGATCCAGTTCATGGTGCGAGCTCCGACGAGGGTCCAACGAGGAGCAGGAGTAACTTCTCAGACGCCGCTCCCAGAAGGAGTGGCACAGCTACGCAGGCTCCGAGCCCGTACCTCCTCCGCCGTGAGCCGATACAGCGGCGGGCCGTGCCACTTCCCCAACTCGCGGCCGTGACCGGGTAGATGGCGCCACTCGAGGCGGTCACGCGGGATACAGGCGGCGACCCGAAGCGTTCGTTCCCCAATCCGTTCATAATAGGCCAGGAACGACTCGGCACTGGTAACTTCCATAAGGTCTCACTGACCAGGCTTGGAATGATCCGATAGGTGACAGTCTAGCATAAAGGGAGATCACCCGCCCTCAGCATTCGGATTACGAGCTAAATTACCCTCTGGCACGAGCTTCAGGTTCTCCGTATTCTTCGTGCCCGGACTCCCGCGGAACCACAACGATCCTCCGAGCCAGCGTCCCGGCACCGGGACGGAGCCTCTGCTATGGCCCAATCGCAACTCCCCGTGGTCCAATCCGGCTTTCTCAAGACCTCCCGCCGCGATGCGTGGTGGGTGCAGCCGCTGGTCGTCTTCACCGTTCTCACCAGCTTCATCGTCTACGCTACATGGGCCGCGCTGCAAAACGCCCATTACAACTACGGACCCTACCTTTCTCCGCTCTACTCGCCTGAACTGTTCGGTGTCTCACCGCATGCGCTGTTCGGCCCGCCGCCCACCTGGTGGCCTGGATGGCTGCCGTTCTCGCCGGCGCTCCTGATCCTCTGGGCGCCCGGAGGTTTCCGCTTCACCTGTTACTACTATCGCGGCGCCTATTACAAGGCGTTCTGGGCTGATCCTCCAGCATGCACCGTAGGTGAGCCACGCTCCAGCTATATCGGTGAACACTCGTTCCCGCTGATTCTGCAGAACATCCACCGCTACTTCCTGTTGCTCGCGGTGATCGTTCTCGGCTTCCTCGCGGCGGACGTTTACAAGGCGCTCTGGTGGATCAACCAGCAAACCGGCGCCGTGGAATTTGGGGTTGGAGTCGGGACGCTGGTACTCGCAGTCAACCTCGTCATGCTCACCGGTTACACTTTCGGCTGCCATTCGATGCGACATGTGGTCGGTGGCATGATGGATCGCCTTTCGACCTCGAAGATCCGCACCCTGCGGCAGTCTGCCTACGATTGTTCCAGTTGCCTCAACCGCCGTCACGGGCTCTGGGCCTGGATGAGTCTCTTCACGGTCGCTTTCAGTGACATCTACATCCGGCTCTGCTCGATGGGGATCTGGACCGATTGGAGGATCTTCTGATGGAGCACCAGGCGTTCGACCACGATGTCCTGGTGATCGGTGCAGGAGGGGCCGGCCTCCGCGCCGCGATAGAGGCCGCCGCTGCGGGCGTGAAGGTCGGCATGGTCTGCAAGTCGCTCCTGGGCAAAGCGCACACCGTGATGGCGGAGGGAGGAGTCGCCGCGGCGATGGCGAACGTGGATGACCGGGACAACTGGCGGGTCCACTTCTCCGACACCATGCGCGGCGGGCAGTATCTCAACAACTGGCGCATGGCCGAGCTGCATGCCAGGGAGGCCCCGGCTCGGGTGAAGGAGCTGGAGGCATGGGGGGCGCTCTTCGACCGCACTCCGGATGGCCGCATCCTCCAGCGGAATTTCGGCGGCCACAAGTACCCCCGACTGGCGCACGTTGGAGACCGTACTGGCCTGGAGATGATCCGCACCCTCCAGGACCACGGCATCCATCAGGGCATTGATGTGCACATGGAGTGCACCATCCTGACCCTGCTGAAGGATGGCGAGCGGATCGCCGCCGCGTTCGGCTACGACCGGGAGCGCGGCCGATTCCGGCTCTTCCGCGCCAAGGCGATCGTGCTCGCGACCGGCGGCATCGGACGGGCGTACAAGATCACCAGCAACAGCTGGGAGTACACCGGCGACGGCCAGTCGCTCGCCTACCATGCCGGTGCCGACCTTCAGGACATGGAATTCGTGCAATTCCACCCGACCGGTATGGTCTGGCCCCCGAGC
>Ga0207712_10000874_pt1 | contig 21909 bp, 17 predicted proteins | sample KBSS44metaG_FD_184402 | JGI IMG/M metagenome (GOLD analysis project Ga0207712, IMG submission 184402) | Switchgrass rhizosphere microbial communities from Kellogg Biological Station, Michigan, USA - KBS S4-4 metaG (SPAdes) (version 2) | ecosystem: Host-associated > Plants > Roots > Rhizosphere... | reverse complement strand
TTCAAGAGAAATTATTGGCGTTCATTATCCCAGTGATTCCGAAAGCGGTCGTGTCCTTGCCTGGCAAATTGTAAAACGATTATTGTTAACTGAAAAGTTTAAAAAAGATTTTGATGCGGCAAAAGACGAAATAAAAAAGGTAAAAGGACAAAAAGGATTTTAACTCTGTTCATAATTATTTAATCTTAAAAAGTAAAGCCATGAAAAAACAAATGAAGGATCCGGGATGTGGATGTGGTAACGGTTGTTGCACTGGTGCAATGGTTGATTAGCACATCAAAAAAACGATCCCGGATGTTCCGGGATCGTTTTTAATTTTACAAAATGAAAAAGAAGTTGCTTTTTGTTTGCGTTGAAAACAGTAATCGTTCTCAAATGAGCCAGGCTTTTGCAAAAATGATTGGCGGTGAAAATGTGGAGGCATATAGTGCCGGATCAAAACCTTCAGGTGTTGTAAATCCAAAAGCGATCGCTGCAATGAAAGAACTTGGTTATGATCTAAGCAAACATGAAAGCAAATCATTAAAAGATGTTGAACCGTTTGCTCCGTTCAATGCCGTAGTAACGATGGGCTGCGGCGATGCTTGTCCCTGGATGCCTGCAAAAAAATTTATTGATTGGGAGATCCCTGATCCCAAAAACATGGCGCCGGCTGAATTCAATAAAGTAAGAGATCTCATCAGCGATAAAGTAAAAGAGTTGTTGTCTTCCCTCTAACTTTTTTTGCTGATATATTTTTCAGGTATCGGCATGTCTTTGCTTTCACTTTGCCAAAGAATAGTAATAACCCACCAGCGTTTGCCATCATACCAAAGTTGAAAGCTGTTTATCCCTCGCATAAATGGTTTTTCATCCACTAAAGCTTTCTTGCTTTCATAAGTGCTGAATACATGCACAATGTTTCCGAATTGTTCGGTTTTATTGCCTATTTCTTTTTCGAAAAATCCATCTTTCTCCAGAAATGGTCCCGAGTTAGTAATGTATTCTTCGACGCTTAATACTCTTCTTGTTGATTCCCCGGTCGGTCGTTTACCCGTTGGGATCATTCTTGCCTCTGGCACAAACAGAGTTCGCATCCTGTCCCAATTTCTTTTTTGACCTGCCGGTCCACTTATAACATCATATACCGCCGCTACAATTGCTTCCGGTGATGAAACATCTTTTGCATCAACGGGAATACTGTCTGTAATTGTCGTAGCCTTTATCGTTGTATTAAAAAAAACAATAACGACAAATATTAATATTCCTTTCATGTCATGAAATTTTATCCAAGTTAGTTATTGCGCTGCTATTTATTTTTCCGTTCATAAAATCTGGCTTTCGTTTGTTTACTTTGCATAAATATTTTGTTTGAGCTCACCGATACTTTCAAACCGCACATATTTTTTTCTGTTCTCTTTGCTGGGACTGGTTTATATCGCCGGGCTTTTTGTACCATTGATGGATAACGATTCTGCGCACCATGCGGATATTGGTTTGCGAATGTATCTCACCGGCGACTATGTAAATCTTATCGATCATCGTGGCGATTATATTGATAAGCCGCATTTTCTTTTCTGGACATCGGCGCTGAGCTATCATATTTTTGGTGTTACTTCTTTTGCTTACAGGTTCCCTTCTTTTCTTTTTACCATACTCGGCACTTACTCTATTTTTCGTTTGGGAAAAGAATTATATGATCATGAGATCGGTAAGCTGGCAGCGTTGATCGCGGCTTCATCTTTTTGTTACATTCTCGCCAACAACGATGTGCGCATGGATGCAATATTAACAGCAGCGATCGCTTTTGCAACCTGGCAACTGGTAGCATATGTCCATCATCGCAAATTTATTTTTCTTTTCGGCGCTGCGCTGGGCATGGCCATTGGGTTTTGCACAAAAGGTCATGTAGGTTTAGTAACTCCTGTGGCTGGCATTTTCTTTTACATTTTATATAAAAAAGACTGGAAGATGTTGTTTAACTGGCATTGGCTGATCGTTATTTTCTTATTTGCCGTTTTCATTTCTCCGGTTGTTTATTGTTATTACCTGCAGTTCAATCTTCATCCTGAAAAGATTTCGCAGGGAATAAAAGGAGTGAATGGAGTCAAATATATTTTATGGAGTCACAGTTTTGACCGCATAAAAGGTCATGAACGGTTTGGCGCTGTTGGCAAAGAAGATCATTTCTTTTTCCTGCATACGTTTCTCTGGACATTTGCGCCTTGGTGTTTTGTAGCATTCATTGCTTTGTTTATCCGGTTAAAAAATTTCTTTTTGGCAAAAGAAGAATGGCTGAGTACAGGAGTCTTTGTGATGTTAGCGGCTTTGATAAATTTTTCAAATTTCAAATTGCCGCATTATATGCCCATCCTTGCTCCGGCAACCGCATTAATAGTTGCACATCTTTTTGTGTCCCGTTGGAATGATGAGCGATGGAAAAAGGCACTTTATATAATTCAATTATCTACTTCGGTTTTATTGCTTGCTGTTGCTGCATTGGTTAATGTGTGGGCCTTCCCGATTAAAAACACTCTGGCGCTTTTGGGTGTTATCTTTTTTCTTGCCGTTGTTTTTTATTTTTTATTAAGTAAGATGTATTCAAACATTCAAAAGGCAATCACAGTTTCTGTCGCAACAATCGCTTTGTTTTTCTTTTTGCTGAATACAAATTTTTATCCTCAACTGTTAACTTACCAGGGCGGCAAACCGTTGGCTGATATGACAAGAGGTGTTGCTGATCCAAAAGATGTTTATTTCTGGAAAAACACGTTTAGCTCAACCTATAGTTTTTATTCAACTTCTAACCGACAGGTGTATGATGATTCATTAAAACAAACAGGAAAAAATTTCTGGCTCATTTACGAAAGGTCACAGCAAGCGGAAGTTGATTCTCTGGGACTTGAAATAGGAAAAACTTTTTCTGTGCAGGATTATGAGATCACAAGATTGAAAAAAAGTTTTATTAACCCGGCTACAAGAAAGGAAACATTAGACTCAATGATAATGACAGAGATTATCAGCAAGAAAAAATAAACGGCCAAACACTTTTCTACTTTTTATACCTTATATACTTTTCAATATTTATCCTATCAATGCCCTGTCCTTCTATTTTCTCCACGCCGCTTTGAATAAGCGTATCGTTGGTTATAGTTACAGTAAAAGTAAAATCATGTCCCTCCCATTCTTTTGCATTGCAATATTCAAGATGTTCGGTGTAGTTGTTTCCGGTAAGAGTATATCTGCCGCCTCCGGCGGAAAAATCTGTTGTGTCCTTTCTTAAAGTATGACTTAAAAATGCAAAATGTGAATCGTTGATGATCTTGATAAATGATTTACCTGTTGTATAATCAGTAACAACAGTATCGCCTTTTTCAATGAGAGTTCCCGTAAGCAATTTCCATGTTCCTTTTACAGATATTGTATCTGAAGTTTCCGGCTCCTTCTTTGATTTTTCTGTACATGATAACATGATACTTAAAAATACCAGGAATAAAGAATAATAACTTTTCATAAAAATATTTTAGAAATTACGGTGCGCTTTTAATACTTGAGTATTTCGGCCGGTAAAAGATCCTCTTTTATTTTTCCATCAACAAGTGACACAAAATAATTGTTATTGGTCGTATCCAGTGAAACAGATTTTTTCATGACTCCGTTTATAAAAAGAAGTCCGGCTCTGTCATCACATGCATAGCCGGCTTTAAGGCTGCCGGTCAGGATCGAATTATGGTACAATGGCCTTCTTGCAGGCTCTGCATGATAATGTGGCGAGTGACTATAATTTAGAAATCCTAAACATTCGACCAGTGTTAGTTGTTTGGGTCGCGAATCGGTTGATCCTCCCGTAAACCAACATAAAGACCCCGCACTGCCACCAGACATAATAATTCCTTTATCATATGCTTTTCTTAATACCGTATCTATGCCCTGCGCTTTCCAAATTGCAATCATGTTTAGCGTATTGCCTCCGCCAACCACTATTGCATCCATACTCATAATTATTTCCTCAAAACTTTTTTGACCTGGTGAAGAGTTAATAAAAGTTCTTAAAACATAGGGCTTCACGGGAAGGTCTTCGCAGATAGCATACCAATTAGCGATACCCTGGGCATTGTCTGCTGATGCGGTTGGTATAAAACAAATTTTCGGATTCGGTTTATTAGTAAGTGATGCTAAATATTGAATATACTGTCTTCCAAAAGAGCCGCCGGTAACAAAAATTGTTTTATTGTTCTTTGTCGTGTCTTGTCCATAAATACTTGTTGAAAATAAAAACGCAATGAGTAATAGGAGATGTTTGAGTTTCATATTTGAGTATTTAGATGTTATTTGTTTAAATATGCACACGGGACATTTTGTGGCAGGTGCTCAATTACTACTTCGCTCCATGTTGTTTCAACATTTCGGCAATCTCATTGTATCCTCTCCGTTCTGCCCAAGCAAGCGGAAGGGCCCAGGGTTTATTTTTAGGCTGGAACGGATCGGCTCCTTTTTTCAATAACCATTCTACCATAGCTTTTTGCCCGTGGCGGGCTGCCCATCCAAGTGGTGTAGAATACCATTCTGTTTCAATACTGTTGATATCGGCACCAAAGTCAAGCAAGACATCTGCAATTTGTTTATCAGTTTTGGCAGCACAACGATGAAGTTTTTTAATGCCTAGCCAGTTGCCCAAATTTGGGTTGAGTCCACTTTCCATTAGCCATCGTGTCATCCCGGGTGATTTGAAACTATTGTTATCCCACCAGGCCGAAGGATCTATTGTTTTACGGCTTAGAATATCCGGCTGGTAGCGAAGGATAAGATCAAGATATTCCTTTTTTTCTTCTTTAATAATAGTACCCAAAAATTTATCAGCATCTGGTGTAGGATTATTCTGAAGCATATGATGAAGCGTGTCCAGATCAATTAATTTCGAATCCGGATCTGTTGGCGTCTTGCTCGTATGGGCAGCGATCAGATCGACAATCTCTTGAGGAGCGTTCACCCACTTTGCCATAAAAAGACAATTGCCTGATGATTCAACTTCTGCATCTGCATTAGCGCCATGCTCCAGCAGCAACTTCACTATTTCGAAATGTTTACCTCCAATAGCAGCATGCAATGCTCCGCCATGTGGTGCGATTCCGTGCTCTGGTTCATTAGGATTTGCACCTCGTTGGAGCAATAGTTTCACGACCTCAACATGACCGGCACCCGAAGCATTACGTAATGGCAGACCCGAATAATAATCAACATAAGATGGAAGTCGGTTAACGAGGGCAGGATCCTTTTCAAGTAATTCCTTTACACGTTCATAATAACCAATTTTAGCTGCCACACTTATGTCACAGTAAGCGCCTCGTGCCATCAAATAACCAATGACTACTTCATGTTTTCTGATAGCATTCGGAGGAAGGTCGCGATACCAACTTCGGTAGTGATAGTCGCCATTGGCAAGATCTAGTGGCTTAGCACCATCAGGCCGCATAGCATTAATATTGGCACCATGTTCCAGCAGATAGTCAATAAGGTCTAATTGTCTTGTCAACACTGCCCAATGGATTGGTTGGTTCCCCCGTTCGTCTGCGGCATGAACTAATCCCGGTTGCTTTTCAATCAGCTCTTGCACCCGGCGAATATCAAAAGCCCTGATAACAGCTGCAATGTTCTTGCCTTCCGGAACGATATGATAACGATCTTTAAGGATAGATTCTAAGTAAACAGCCAATTCATAGTGCCCCCGGTCCCTTGCTATAGTAACCAGGGAATCTCCTGCTTCATATACAGGGTTGACGCCTCTTTCCAGCAAAAAATCAACCACTTGTCGCTGGTTCTCTCTCACTGCAAAACGGATAGGTGTGAAGTACTCATATTCGCAATTAATGAGGTTGAGATCTCGGGTCACCAGCGTTTTGATTGTCTCTATATCGCCTGAAATAGAAGCACAGATCATAGCCCATACATCTATTCCGCGTCCTCTTGACCAGGGCTGGTAATCTTCACTTTTAAGTGATTCTGGCTGAACCATGCGAGCAATTATATCATTCGCTTCATGCGCCATATTTAGTTTCCTTTGCAATAAATGAGTTCGAACAGGTATTGCTGCAGGTGGGATATTTATTGAACGTCCAGCACGAAACTGTTACCCATTAAAGTTATCAAAGTTGAAGATAAAAACTAAAAGTCAAATACCATCCGCCAGCAGTTGGCTGATTATAGTTTTCAATAATAAAATTCCTTGCCAAAATGTAGAACAAGTACAATTATAAAAATCGAAAAAGAAATGTATGTGTTGATGTAGGCAAGCGGAATACTTGTCAATAACAGTAGGTTGCATATAAATGAAATAATTCCATTTCTTTTGAAAGGTTTGGTGTTCATTATAATTTCAGGGATAATTTTTTTTATAGTGACATAAGCCCACATAAAAGAAAAGCTCAGACTCATCAGGAAATAATTACTTGCTACCAACATAACTGCAAAGGAGCTTTCATAATTTCTTCCAGCCAGGGCAGTGGTAAACGGGATAGGTGATAAAAAAAGAATGAAAACAAAATTGAGAATTACAAACCGTGTATCAGCATTTTTGATTTTGCGGCACAGATCATGATGATCTATCCAGAGACTCACAATGGTTGCAAACGAAATTAAATAACTGAAAACCGAAGGAAACAGGTGATGGACAAACCATTTTATTTTATCATCTGATACAAAAGCATTTTCGGGCACTTTGAATTCAAGTACCAGAATAGTTATAAGGATTGCCAATATGGCATCGATAAACGTTTCAAGACGTGCCTTTTCAATTTCGCCCGAAAAGTGCTTCTCCATTGAGATAAAATTAGTTTTCTTTCGATGAAAAATAATGTGCTTTCTTTTCAGATGGGTTTCTTAATCCACTAATTGCATCTTAATTATTAAAATTAAGCCAGAACAGAAGTCGAAAAAAATTTGCTGCCGAATGGTCCAATGTCCCGCCCCGCCATTGTAAATACTAATGTTAAGTGTGGCAACTTAACTATCTAATTAATTATTTGAAGTGGAGGTATAAAGTGTCAAATCAAAATTTTTTCTTCCTGTAAAGTTAAGAGCATTTGTCGCCGAAATGATTTTCCAAAGTTTTTCTAGCCGCTGGGAAACGATAGTCAGATACCCTGATTGAACAATTCCTTTTGCCTGTCCTTCACCAAAAACAAGGCCATCCCAAACTATGTATAAAACAGCAATGTCTTTGGTAACAAATTTTATCATTGGTTGTTTATATTTTACAATAGTTGCCGAGTCGATTTTCCACTTTTTATGCATGTCAACAATTTGATTTTTTCCTTTGGCAACAACTCCGGTAACAGTTATAAAAGTAGCATCTGAACTGAACAAGTTTCCAAAAGAATACATGTCGCCTTTATAAAAATAAATAATAGTATTCTCAGCTAATTTCTGTAGCTCTGATGAGTCTTTGGAAGTTTGTGCAAATGCAAATTGTCCTATGAGTAACAAACAAAAAGTTGTCAAGCTTATTATGGTTTTTTTCATACAGTTTGGGTTTATTATTCTTTAAAATTGAAAGATCACAATATTCTTACAGATAATGTTAACGACTTGCTGCCGTGCCAGAGTCAAGATACAAAATTAGAATCAGCAGGCGAGGTGGCTTAAACTTTCTTTGACAAGCTGCATGTTGGCTGCAGTAATTGTTCTACCATAAATGTAATGTGGCACTTATTATTGCGGTGATAAATAAACCTATAGAAATGATTAGCCCGATAATTCCCAAAATTTTTATTACGAATGCTCTTGCCTTGTTGTCGGCTGAGCGCATAAGTTTTTTTGTAAAAAACAGTAAAATTTTATAGATGTATGCAGGTGTCCATTTTTGTATTAAGTTTCCTTTTCCAAATGCATTGATACTATAAACAAGAAAAAAACAACTGCTGATGAAAAAGAATAAAGGGACTAAAATATTGTCATAATCTTTATCATGGCTTTGAAAATATATTCCGCCCGCTATTATCAAAAAGACTATAATCGTGAGTATTAATAGCACCCACTCTTGCTTTTTTTCTCTTGTGTCAAGTTCAAAATACTGTCTCATAGAAACATAATTTTAGAACCGGCCTTTGTTACAGCCAACGGTTTACGTATTGGCGATGGTGGGGCATTTGAAAAACGCCAGCCCCACTATTGCCAATACGATGTTAGCGGTTCGTTGTTCTTTTTTTGTCATTTACACATTCCAAAATGTCGCCTGGTTGGCAGTCTAATGCTTTACAAATTGCGTCTAAGGTGCTAAAACGAATTGCTTTCGCCTTACCTGTCTTTAAGATAGAAAGGTTAGATAATGTCAAATCAACTCTTTCAGAAAGTTCATTCAGAGAAATTTTTCGTTTTGCCATCATTACGTCTAAGTTTACAATGATTGGCATAGCTTAAATTGTTAAGTCATTTTCAGATTTCATATCTATGGCATTCTGCAAGATTTTTTCAAATATTGCCGCAGCAGTTGCAACTACGATAGAAACAAAAGTAGTTACGATACAAATGGCAAGAAAACCCGCAGGGTCGTCCTCTTTATTATGGAATATCTTTATGTATAGTCCTGCTGTCACAATTAAAACACTTAATACGATTGCACAATACTTTATGCTCTTTAAGGCCCCAACAGAGTTTGATGAGAATACTTTATTTTGCCCGATGTATCCAAGTAATTTGAACGCCTTATACAACGCAACAAAAAAAGCGATTGATGATGCATATCCATACAAGATGAATGGGTCAGAGTAAATGTTGAACATATCTAAATTTTTAGCTCTCCCCTCGGTCAAGGGAAGCCGAATCATAATGACAAGTGCTACAATACCGATAAGCACGATGACTATCTGAAGAAATATTATTGAAATTCTTTTCATAATGATTTTTAGAATTTAAAATTATATCGCAAATATAATAAAATATTTATTGATAAACAATAAATATTTAGCGTTTTTAGAAGTATTGGAAAAATAAACGTCTCTTATCAGTTATCATACACTTAAAAAAAGATTAATAAAGAAAAAAATAATTATTCATCTTCCATTTAATTTACTTCCTTTCTGAATTACAATCCCGCCTTCTTACTAATCTCCAGCATTCTTTCAATAGGTTTCTTTGCTGCTAGTCTTAATTCTTCCTCCATCGTTATTTCAGGCACTTCATATTCCATGCAGAGATAAAGCTTCTCAAGGGTATTGCGTTTCATATGAGGGCAATCATTGCAGGCACAATTATTTTCAGGAGGCGCTGGTATAAATGTTTTTGTAGGATTTGCTTTCTGCATCTGGTGTATGATGCCCGTTTCTGTAACAACAATAAATTCTTTCGCATCATCTTTCTGTGTGTACTTTAACAATCCTGTTGTGCTGCCAATAAAATCTGCAATGCGTAATACAGGATCTTCACACTCCGGATGTGCGATCACTTTTGCATTTGGGTGTCGCACTTTTAGTCTTGTTAATTTTTCTAAACTAAAAATTTCATGCACCATGCAGGCGCCATTCCATAACAACATATTTTTTCCTGTCACTTTGTTGATGTAAGCACCTAAGTTTTTATCCGGTGCAAAAATTATTTTCTGTTCTTTCGGAAAACTTTCAACAACGACTTTTGCATTGCTGCTTGTACAGATCACATCGCTCAATGCTTTTATTCCGGCGCTGCAATTGATATAACTCACCACCACATGATCAGGATGTTCATCTTTAAATTTTTTAAACAATGGTGGTGGGCAACTATCGCTAAGAGAGCAACCAGCTTTCAGATCCGGGATCACAACTTTTTTTGTCGGATTTAAAATCTTTGCTGTCTCTGCCATGAAGTGAACGCCGGCAAAAACGATCATGTCCGCACTTGTTTTTTCCGCTTGTTGAGCAAGTCCTAAACTATCGCCGATGTAATCTGCCACATCCTGGATATCCGGTTCCTGGTAGTAATGCGCCAGCAGTATCGCATTCTTTTCTTTTTTCAATCGTTCGATCTCAGCAAAGAGGTCAAGTGTTGGATCAGGTTCTATATCAAGAAAACCATTTCTCTCAATTTCATTTTTTGCGGCGGTTAATGTTTCTGTGTTCATAACATTTCTCTTTTGTCATTCTGAGCGAAGAACGGGATTGCAATATTCCACTTCACAATCGGAATTTTAAAATCAATTTTCCTTTCTGTATTTAATAGTATTAATATAATATTTATAAAAAAGAGTTTATTATTATTACAACTGTGAATTCGTGGAAAAGATTCTACACAAAATTACGTTGTTATGATTATACACATTATAAGCAAGGATAATCCACAGCGAACATCGTTGTCTGCCGCAGATCTTACCGTTCTATCCACAATGTTGTGAATAGTTATTTCTGGATAAATGTCGTACCAAAAATCTAAAAGAGCATGTGGATAGAGTATGAATTAACTGAGAACAACGAACACTAACAGTTCTTAGTTTATGGTTATGAACTTTCATGCATCCAATCTTTCTGTTTCATGCTAACGTTTCACCAACTGTTATTCACATGAAATATCTTTTGCCAACATCTGTTTGGGGAGAAAAAGATTATACGATATATCAAAAACGAAGCAAAAGCACGAGAAATTAAAAAAACTAACTTTACGAATCTCAAACTCGGCATATGAAACACATTAATAAACTCCTGTTTGCTGTAATCTTTTTCTTATACTCTTCAATTTCTTTTGCCAACGAAGGCATGTGGCTTCCGCTTTTATTAGAAAAGCTGAATGAAAAAGAAATGAAGAGCCTTGGTATGAAGATAAGTGCAAAAGATATTTATAGCATCAATAGTGGGAGTTTGAAAGATGCTATTGTAAGCCTCGGTGGCTTTTGTACAGGGGAAATAATTTCAAATAAAGGTCTGTTGCTTACTAATCATCATTGTGGCTTCGATGCGGTACAAAATCATTCAACACTTGAACATAATTATATAAGAGATGGTTTTTGGGCAAAGGGCAACAGCGAAGAGCTTCCTAATCCCGGTTTGTATGTAACGTTTATTGCAAGGATTGATGATGTGACAAAACAAGTATTAAATGGAGTAACGCCTGCCATGAGTGAAAGCGAAAGACAATCACAGGTAGATAAGAATATGGAGGTCTTGCGCAACACAGTAAAAAAAGAAACCTATCAAAAAATATTGATTCGTGGATTCTTTGAAAACAATCAATACTTTCTTTTTGTAACAGAAACATACAATGATGTTCGTTTGGTTGGCGCTCCGCCATCAGCAATTGGAAATTTTGGTAAAGACACCGACAACTGGATGTGGCCCCGGCACACCGGAGATTTTTCCATGTTTCGCATTTATGCAGGCAAAGACAATAAGCCGGCAGATTATTCACCCGATAACATTCCTTATACGCCAAAAAAATCATTGACAATTTCACTTAACGGTGTAAAAGAAGGCGACTTCACAATGGTGTTTGGTTTTCCCGGAAGAACAACAGAGTATTTGCCGGCGTCTGCGATTGAACAAATAATGACAGTGAATGATCCTGCAAAAATCTCTATTCGTGAAAAAGCTTTAAGCATTCTTGATGGCTTTATGAGAAAAGATGAGCAGATAAAAATCCAATACGCTACTAAGTATGCTGGTATTGAAAACAACTATAAAAAATGGAAAGGCGAAGTGCTTGGTCTTACAAGAACTGATGTCTTAAGTAAAAAGAAAAATTACGAAACAGAATTTCAAAAAAGAGTATTGGCAAATCCGCAGTGGAAAAAAAATTATGCAAACACATTACAGGATTTAAACGGGGCTTATGCCGAAATAAAACCTTACGGGTATGCAAGGGATTATTTTAATGAGATTATCAGCAAAATAGAATTGTTTACAGTAGCGGGACAACTCAGTTCGCTTGTAAACGCTTTTGATGAAGGAGGTGAAACTGCCTATGCAAAAAGAAAAAAAGAAGTGACGGATTTTCTCGCTGGCTTTTTCCCCGAACACAATACGGGAGTCGATAAAAAACTTTTTGCTTCACTAATGAATATGTATGTAGCGGACCAGGAAAAAGGAAATGTTTCTCCGATGATGAAAGAAAAAGCAATGTCGGCAGGGGGAGATTTTGATATGCTGGCGGAAAAAGTTTATAAAGAGACAAGCATACTAAATGCAAAAGCGCTGAATGATAAACTGCAACAACCAACCAGCGATGTTATAAATTACATCCGCAGCGACAATGCCATCAAACTATACAATGATATTTTAGGAACCTACCAATCGCAGATACAGGGAAAGCTTAATGAGATCCAGGCACGTATCAACAAATTGCAGCGAACATATATGCAGGCGCAGATGGATCTATTTAAAGAAAAAAAATTTTATCCTGATGCCAACAGCACATTGCGCATCACTTATGGAAATGTGAAAGGCTATGAAGCCAGAGATGCTGTTGCTTATGATTTTTATACCTATCTCGATGGTGTGATGGAAAAATATAAACCCGGCGATTATGAGTTTGATGTTCCGGAGAAACTAAGAACGCTTTACCAAACCAAAGATTATGGTCCTTACGCTGTTAATGGTAAATTGCCCGTTTGTTTTATTGCCGCTAATCATACTACCGGCGGCAATAGTGGCAGTCCGGTTCTTGATGCCCGCGGTTATCTTATCGGGCTCAACTTCGATCGTGTGTGGGAAGGAACCATGAGCGATATAAACTACGATCCTACAATTTGCCGAAACATTATGGTGGATATCCGTTATGTATTGTTTATTATTGACAAGTTTGCCGGCGCCACCCATCTTATCAAAGAAATGAACCTCGTGGGTGGGCCTAAGATATAATTCAGGCTATCAGCGTATCATAAATCCCAGCTTCATTTCCGGCCATTCGTTTTTACTCCGCCACAAGATCTATTGACAATACTTCAGCGAAGTAAACGCGTCTGTCCGGCAGCCCATCAGCGCCAGAATAAAACCTATCAAAGAAAGCCTGTTTTTCCACAGTTTTTCCCCTATTTTTGCCCTCCTTTTTATAACCCTATAATATTATTATGTCAGTTATTCAGAGCATTCGTGAAAAGTATGCAAAGTGGGCAGTAATAGCTATTGCATTAGCGCTTTTAGGATTTATTCTAACCGATTATTTCCAGGCAAAAAATAAAATGGGATCAGGAAATTCATCAACCCTGGGTTCGGTGAACGGAAAAAAAATTGATTATGTCAGTTTTGAAACGAAACTAAAAGCAAGGGATGAGCAGGAACAGGCGGCTGCTCAACAACAACAACAGGAATATACCGAAGCACAGAAACACCAAATCGCGGAAAGGTTATGGAACCAGGAAATCGAAGAAATTATAATGACATCTGAATTTAAAAAAGTTGGTATTGATGTTGGTAAAAAAGAATTTAATGATTACCTGTTTGGACAAAATCCTCCCGCAGATCTTAAGCAACGTTTTTCTGATCAGCAGGGAAATTATGATGGAGCCGCAGCACAGAATGCGGTCAACCAATTGAGAAGAAGCCCTAACCAGGTCGAAAGAGATCAATTAGATGCTTATCTCGCATCTCTTGAATACGGACGCAAGATGGAAAAATACAATTCGCTTCTTACCAATTCTGTTTATTATCCCAAATGGTATGTTGAAAAACAAAATGCAGAAGCTGCCGGATTGGCAAAAGTTGCTTTCGTTAGTTATCCCTATTCAAAAATTTCTGACAGCACAATCAAGATCACAGATAAAGAGATAGAAGAATATGTAGGCAAACAGAAAGATCAGTTCAAACAAACAGAAAGCAGGAGCATTGCCTATGCGATTTTTAGTGCGGCTCCAACAGCGGCCGATTCCGCACAGATAAGAAAACAGCTTTCCGATTTTAAGGCGGAATTCGAATCTGATACTACACCGATAAGATTTCTTTCTCGTTACGGAAGCACAATTCCTTATGCTGATGTGTATGTTGCAAAGTCATTGATCAAGGTTCCTTCTAAAGACAGCATTTTTGTTCTTCCAAAAGCCGCCGTGTATGGCCCGTACCTTGATGACCATGCTTATGTGTTGGCAAAGATGATCGACATAAAAACATTGCCTGATTCTGTAAGGTGCCGTCACATATTAATAAGCAATGATGTTTCCCAGGGAGGAGTTGCTGATAGTGTTGCTAAAAAGAAAATGGATAGTGTAGAGGCTGCGATCAATGGCGGAGCATCATGGGCAGATATGGTACAGAAATATAACCCACAAAGCGATGGCAGCAGGCAAAAAAACGGGGAGATGACATTTAGCTCGTTTGATATGCAACAACCAAACTTTGCGAAAGAGTTTGCTCAATTTGCTTTATTTGAAGGAACAAAGGGTCAAAAGAAAGTAGTGAAAACCAGTTTTGGTTATCACCTTATTGAAATACTTGAGTTGAAAAATCCGGAACCGCATTACAAGGTTGCCTATTTCGCAAAGAACATTATTGCAAGCGACGAAACAGAACGATCTGTTCTTGAAGATGCCAGCAAGTTTGTAAGTGAAAGCCCCGATTTAAAAGCTTTTAATGCGAACATTGCAAAGTCAAATGGTCGCTACCAAAAATTCGATGCAACAAACATTGGCCCAAACGATATTTCTATCCAGGACATCGATCAGAGAATGGGCGGAGGCTTTGGCCAGCCAATCCCTTGCCGTGCATTGGTAAGGGAAATTTATAAAGCCGACAAAGGTGAGGTGATCAAACAGGAAAGAATTGGGGATACTAAAACAGGCTATAAATATGTTGTTGCTGCAGTTACTGATGTTTTAAAAGAGGGTACACAACCACCGTATGTAGCAAGACCTACCGTAGAAAGAATTCTTAAGGATAAAAAGAAAGCAGAGCAAATAAAACAAATGATTGGTAAGCCAACAACACTGGAAGCCGCCGCCGCTATATTAAAGGATTCAATAGTTGTGGCAGATAGTGTTCGTATTAATGGCGCTACGAATCTTGTCGATGCAAAAGTTCTAGGAGCAATATTTAATGCATCGAATAAAGGAAAGGTAATTAGTGAGCCAATTGCTGGCAGAGACGCAGTATACGTTGTTAGGGTTGATGATCTTACTACTACTTCTGTACCGGGAGCAGATATTGAAATGCAAAAAGAACAAATGAGACAAAGGGCAAAACAAATGCAAAGTTTCTACAGCTCACCGATCAAGTTAATGAGAGACCAGGCAACTATTAAAGATAATAGGCGAAACTTTTATTAATAAAGCGAAGCTAATTAAAAGCCCGGTTTTGCCTTAGGTGAGACCGGGCTTTTTTGCGCCGCTTTTCGTAAACAAAAAACACATAAGCTGTGCTATTTTTGCTCTATAATGAGTGATGAAATTGTAAATAAAGTCGCCGAAAGCGGGCTAGTAACGATTGACCTTGAAAAATATCTTCCGAAAAAAGAAGAAATAGCAGTTTTTGATCTGAAAGACTTTCTTTTTATGGGAATGATATTGAAGGAAAAAGATTTCAGGGAGGCGCTAAGGCAGCAGGATTGGGAAAAATATCGCAATAAAAATGTAGCCATTACCTGTACAGCCGATGCGATCATCCCGGTATGGGCATATATGCTTGTCACAACATATCTTCAGCCGGTGGCAAAAGAAATAATAGTTGGAGACGAAAAGGAAATTTATAAAGCAGTCTTTTTAAAAAACATCTCTTCAATACACGATTCAGAATTTACAGATAAAAGAGTTGTTTTAAAAGGCTGTGGTGAAACACCGATCGACGATTTTGCCTATGCCGAAGCAACCCGGAAATTGTTGCCGGTTGCAAAAAGTATCATGTACGGAGAGCCATGCAGCACTGTTCCGGTTTATAAAAAGAAATAACTTCTATTCAATCTTTATCAATAACACGGAAATATTTACCTTAACGTGATAAAGAATCGTGTCAATGAAAAAAACCTGGTGGGTTTTATTGCTTGTCATTATTGTTGCTGCTGCCGCATCCATATTTATTTATGGAAAGAATAAACCCAAAGAAAAATTTCCCGCCCATGTGGATTTCAATATTCATATAAGGCCGATACTTTCTGATCGTTGTTTTAAGTGTCATGGCCCTGATTCAAAACAAAGAAAGGCTCACCTTCGATTAGATATTCCCGACAGCGCATTTGCGGCATTAAAAGAAAGCCCCGGATCATTTGCCATTGTTCCCGGCGATCCTTTGCATTCACAAGTTTTTCTTCGCATTTCTTCAACCGATACATCGGAACAAATGCCACCGCCATCATCGAACGTTTCTCTTTCGGCGTATGAAATAAAGCTGATCGAGAAATGGATAAAGCAAGGAGCCGAATACAAACCACATTGGGCTTTTATTGCGCCGCAACCACAACAATTACCAGAAACAGAAAATAAAAAATGGACAAAGAACGAGATTGATCATTTTATACTTGCTAAAATGGAATCAATGGATCTTTCTCCCAATGATCCTGCTGATAAGGAAAGATTATTAAAAAGAGTTTGTTTTGATCTGACCGGCTTGCCGCCAACAATTGAACTGCAGGAAAAGTTTTTAAACGATAATTCTGCGAATGCGTATGAAAAGATTGTTGAGGAACTATTGGCTAATCCACATTATGGCGAAAAGATGGCTGTTAACTGGCTTGATGTAGCTAGGTATGCAGATAGTCACGGCTACCAGGATGATGGTTTAAGAACTATGTGGCCATGGAGGGATTGGGTGATTCATGCTTTCAACGAAAATTATTCATATGAAAAATTCGTTACATGGCAGCTAGCCGGAGACTTACTTCCCGAACCAACAAAAGAAATGTTGCTGGCAACAGGATTTAACCGCAATCATAAAATAACACAGGAAGGCGGAGTGATCGATGAAGAATACAGGCTTGAATATGTAACGGATCGCACCAACACATTTGGAAAAACATTTTTAGCCATGACATTTGAATGTGCCCATTGTCATGATCATAAGTTTGATCCCATTCCTCAAAGATCATATTACGGCACATTTGCTTTTTTTAATCAAATAAATGAGAAGGGGCTACTTGGTGATATTACTCTCGCTTCACTTGCTGACCCGCCGAACATGAAGATCAGCAGCGAGGATGTAAAAAATATTTTACAATTTATCAATAAGAAAGATACAGCAGCGGTGGCGGTAATGATCATGAAAGACAGCAGCGAAGTAAGGTGTACGCATATTTTAAAACGAGGAGTATATGATCAATTGGGGGATGAAGTACCTTTTAGCACGCCGCCAAAAATTTTTCCATTTGATTCGACAAAGCTGGAAAAAAACAGGCTGGGGTTAGCTAAGTGGTTATTTGATAAAAAACATCCATTGACAGCAAGAGTTTTTGTGAACCGCATTTGGCAAGAATTTTTTGGAAGAGGACTTGTAAAAACTTCCGGCGATTTCGGGATGCAGGGAGAACCGCCATCACATCCGGAACTACTCGATTGGCTGGCATTGGATTTTATGAATAATGGATGGAACATAAAACGCCTGGTAAAACAAATTGTACTGTCTGCCACTTATTGTCAATCATCTGTTGTAACGAAGGAAAAACTTTCGAAGGACCCTGATAATGTTTTTCTATCAAGATCGCCAAGAATAAGATATGCGGCAGAATTTGTAAAGGATATTGTTTTATCAAGCAGTGGTTTAATGAATGATGAAATTGGGGGTCCTAGTATAAAACCCTATCAGCCAAAAGGGATTTGGGAATCATCTACATCTGGTCGTGGGCAATTAGCAAGATATGTGCAGGATCATGATGACCAGCTTTATCGTCGTGGGATGTACACATTTATTAAGCGGACCGTTCCTCCGCCATCGATGCTGACCTTCGATGGATCAAACAGGGATCAGTGTGAAGTAAAAAGAGTAAGAACGAATACGCCGCTGCAGGCATTGGTTTTATTAAACGATCCGCAAGTATTGGAAGCCGCAAGAGTATTAGGAGAAAAACTTTCAGCAGAGAAAATTTCAGAAGAGCAGAAGATCGAAAAAGGATTTCGTTTGATCATTTGCAGAAAAGCAAATGAAAAAGAGAAACAAATTCTTTTTGATTATTATAAAAAAGAAAAAGTAGAATTTTCACAAGAGCCGGCAAAAGCAGAAAGTTTTTTAAAAGCGGGCGAATACAAACACGAGCAAAATATAAATAAGCCAGAGGCAGCAGCGCTAATGCAGGTGATTCATACGATTTATAATATGGAAGAGGCCATTACTAAAACATAAACCCCCTGTCCCCCTAAAGGGGGAACTTAGGAAGAATAGTTTAATAAAAAGGGGAATAGAATTACGGGACGTACAAGAGTGCGACGCAATCGAAGATGATAGTAGTAATGAAATTGATATCATAAAAAACAAATTTCATGGCAAACGAATTTTTTGAGAACAGGCTGAACATTACACGCAAACATTTTCTTGGCAAGCTAAGTCTTGGTCTTGGTAGTGTTGCATTAGGGTCATTGCTGATAAAAGATCTTTTCGCCAGCGGATCTGCAGAAATGTTACCACCTGTTGGGCTTCCACATTTTGCACCGAAGGCAAAACGAATCATATATCTTTTTCAAAATGGAGCACCGTCACAATTAGAAAGTTTTGATTACAAACCAACATTGATCGAAAGAATGGGGGAAGACCTTCCCGCATCAATAAGAATGGGACAACGATTAACAGGAATGACAGCCAACCAGGAAAAGTTTCCGATGGTGGGTTCGAAATTTAAGTTCAATCAACACGGGCAATCAGGAACATGGATCAGCGAATTGTTTCCGAACATTGGAAAAATTGCTGATGATATCTGTGTAATAAAAACAATGCACACCGAAGCGATCAATCATGACCCCGCATTGACGTTTATACAAACAGGGGCACAACAAGGCAATCGACCAAGCATGGGTTCGTGGATGAGTTATGGATTAGGAAGCGAGAATAAAAATCTCCCGGCATTTTGTGTGTTGCTTTCAAGAGGTAAAGGAAATGGGCAAGGCGTTTATTCAAAACTTTGGACAAATGGTTTTCTTGACAGTATTCACCAGGGAGTACAATTCAGTAATAGTGATGAAAGAGTTTTGTATTTAAACAATCCCGAAGGTGCCGATAAACTAGACAGAAGAAGAATGTTGGATGAATTAGCAAAATTGAATGCATTATCATTTCAGGAATTTGGCGATCCTGAAATAAAAACAAAAGTAGAACAGTATGAAATGGCATATCGTATGCAAACTGCCGTGCCGGAACTCACCGATCTTTCAAAAGAATCCGATCAAATAATAAAAATGTATGGCCCGGAATGTTTGGTACCGGGAACTTACGCAGCAAATTGTTTGTTGGCCAGAAAACTTTCAGAAGCAGGAGTAAGATTTGTGCAACTGTATCACCAGGGCTGGGATCAGCATGGTAATCTTGTTGGTGAAATGCCGGGTCAGGCAAGAGATACAGATCGGGCATCAGCTGCATTGATAATGGACCTTAAACAAAGAGGGTTGCTGGATGAAACATTGGTGATCTGGGGTGGTGAATTTGGAAGAACAAATTATTGCCAGGGAGAATTGACCAAAGAAAATTATGGTCGTGATCATCATCCGCGGTGTTATAGTATTTGGATGGCCGGCGGAGGCATTAAACCCGGGTTAAGTTATGGCGAAACCGATGAGTTTGGATATAACATTGTAAAAGATCCTGTTCATATAAACGATTTTCACGCAACTGTTTTACACCTGATGGGATTGAATCATGAAAAATTAGTTTTCAAACATCTTGGTCGTCGTTATAGATTGACAGATGTTGCCGGCAAGGTTGTAAATGGAGTACTTGCATAAAAAAGCAGCATGAAATTATTCCAGCGCATTTTATCAAGCCTTAGTTTTTTTATCATTGTGATGCTTTTGTTTTTGCTATTCTTTCAAAACAAAGTATCGCTGCCTCCCTCATTGCAAGCAGTGGGAAGAATGCATCCGCTATTACTTCATTTACCTATCGGGCTTCTTGTCATCTCATTTATATTATGGATCGGAAAAAAAAATATTGATGCCGGATCCTTTCAAAAAATATTTATTCTTGTGTTACAGGTCACGGCATTTACCGCTGCGCTTACTGCGTTAATGGGCTTTTTTCTTTCAAGAGAAGGGGGATATGATGAAAACATTCTTTTAAAACATAAAATACTTGGGATCACAACAGCTGTTTTATCTTATACACTTTTATTAGTTTATCAATCTTTTCCGGAAAAGAAATTTGTTTTCGGAACAGCCATTACATTAGCATTAACGGCAATGATCGCCGGAAGTCATTTCGGCTCCAATCTGACACATGGTGAAGGATTTGTGTGGCAACCCTTAAAGAGTGAAAAAGAAGCTGAAGAAGAAAAGATCACCGACAGCAGCTCTTTGTTTACTGCAGCTATTCGACCGATTCTTAAATCAAAATGTTTTTCCTGTCATAATGAAAAAAAAGCAAAGGGACAATTAATAATGACGACAGAAGAAAAAATTTTAGCAGGAGGAAAAAACGGACCGATTTGGAAATCAGGCGATGCGCTGAATAGTCACATCATTCAAAACATCAATTTACCGGAAGATGAGAAGAAACATATGCCTCCAAAAGGCAAACCACAGTTAAGCCAGGAACAAATTGATTTTCTATTTGCATGGGTACAATCAGGAGCGGACATGAAGAAAACGATGAAAGATTATGCCGATGATGATACAGTAAAAATTCTTGCTGCAAAATTTATTCATTTGCCAAAAGAAGAAACAGAAAAAACATATTTGTTCGCAGCAGTACCTGCTTCAACCATTCAACAGTTGAGCAGCCCATTCTGTTCAGTGTTTCCATTATCACAAAATTCGCCAGCACTACAAGCAGATTTTTTTGTAAGAGAAAAATTTGACAGGAAAAAACTGGAGGAACTTTTAAAAGTTAAAGAGCAGCTCGTTGTGCTTAACCTTGGCAATATGCCGGTAGAAGATGCTGATATGAAAACGATCTACCAATTTTCAAATCTTGAAAAGCTAATATTAAATAATTCGCTGATCACAAATAATGGATTAATTGAGATCAAAAAATTAAAGAGCCTTCGAACTCTTTCGCTTGCCGGAACAAAGATTGATAAAAATGCAGGACAATCACTTTCACAACTCGATTCTTTGAAAGAAGTTTTTATCTGGAACACAAAGATCACCGCAAACGAAGCTGACGAGTTGCAAAAACAAGAAAAAAAAATAAAATTTGACCGTGGCTATGTTCCTGACGAAAATGAGATACTTACATTAACGCCGCCAATTGTAAAGAACGAAGAATTTGTTTTAGCTGGCAATGAACAAATCGAATTAAAACACCAGGTAGGAGGTGTGGCTATACGATACACAACCGATGGTTCAGATCCGGACAGCACGACTTCCCCGGTATATAATAATGCCGTGCCGGTTGAGGGGTTTACGATGATTAAAACAAAAGCAATCAGAACAGGATGGTATAGTAGCCCAATAGCATCATTTACATTTTTCAAGAAAGGAATAAAACCAACAAGCGCCGAATTAATAAATGCTCCAAATGAAAAATACAAAGGGAGCGGAGCCGCAACATTAATTGATGTTAAGAAAGGATTGGCTGAAAATTTGAGCGATGCAGCATGGCTTGGCTTTAGAGAACATCCTTTTGATGCGGTTTTTTATTTTGATACAGTACAAACCATAAACAGCATTTCGATAAGCTACAATGAAAATGTGCAATCTTATTTAATGCCACCCGCAGAAGTGGAAATTTGGGCCGGGGAAAGTAAAGACAAATTAAAGTTATTAAAGAAGGCGGCTGCACAACAACCAACTAAAGATGAAAAAAATGTTGTTAGAATTGGAGGAATGAAAATTGATATTCCGCAATCAACACACAGGTATTATAAAATAATCGCAAAGAATGTTTCAAAACTACCAGCCTGGCATCCCGGTAAGGG
>Ga0207712_10000871_pt1 | contig 21972 bp, 16 predicted proteins | sample KBSS44metaG_FD_184402 | JGI IMG/M metagenome (GOLD analysis project Ga0207712, IMG submission 184402) | Switchgrass rhizosphere microbial communities from Kellogg Biological Station, Michigan, USA - KBS S4-4 metaG (SPAdes) (version 2) | ecosystem: Host-associated > Plants > Roots > Rhizosphere... | reverse complement strand
CATGGGGTTATGAAAGACAAATGGCATTGGATGTAATTCCTATCCTGGCGGATGGGATAAAATTTTTTGGCATGTTACCAAAATCAAAAATATTCTGGAACCTCGGATATTATAATGATTTCATTTCAAAAGGCCAGGGCTTTTCAACTTTTGCATGGCAATATGTGGCTCGCATCGGTTGGTTACCGATCAACGATCCGGAAAAGAAGCAAACACTTCATATTGCTGCCAACTTGCGGTATGCAAAGCCTCTTGATGGAAAGATGACGTTGAAGTCAAGACCTGAATCGAATAACACACCTCAACTTATTAATACGGGTTCATTTGATGCCGATCATTCAAGTCATATTGGGGGAGAGATATACTACACTAATAAACGTTTTACTATCGGCTCCGAAGTTATTACGCATAATTTTTATAGCGATAAGGGTGATCATAGTTTCACTGGTGGAAATGTTATGATCAGCTACTCCATCACAGGTGCCACACGTCCTTATAAAACAGAAGGAAGTATTTTTGGATTTGTTCCTGTAAAAAAATCTGTATTTAAAGGAGGATTAGGAGAAATTGAAGCCGTGGTTTTTGCTTCTACATTGAATTTAAATGATGGGAATATAAAAGGAGGCCAGATGTGGCGGATCACTCCGATGATCAACTGGTATATGACGAAAGTCATTCGGTTTGAACTTATTTATGGTTACGGGGTTCTGGATAGATATGGTATGAAAGGAAAAGTTCAATTCTTTGAAAGCCGTCTTCAATTTACAATTATGTAAAACAACTTTATTTCCAAACTATCTTAGTAAATTCAAAGATCAGTTTCTAATTTCAAGCCACATTTTAACCTCCATTAAAAACCGATCTCAAAATGAGCGAACCAACAATCTCAGTTGAAAAAAAGAAAAGAAGGAGATCGATCTTTTCTTTTTTAGGATCAGCAGTTGTTGCTTTAGCATTAACTTTTCTTATTAAGGAACCCCAATTCACCGACTCTCAATTATATGTACTTTTTTTAATGTTCTTTGCGATCGGTTTATGGGTAACTGAAGCGATCCCTCCTTTCGCCGTAAGCCTGTTCATAATTGCTTACCTGGTTTTTACTTTAGGTAATCCCAACCTTAATTCAGCTCCGCAAAAAATTGACAGGTATGTAAATACTTTTTCAAGCAGTATTATTTGGTTATTGCTCGGAGGTTTTTTTATGGCTACGGCCATGACAAAGACAAAATTGGATCAACAACTTTTAAGAGCTACACTATTACTTTCAGGAACCAAACCGAGGAATATCTTACTTGCTGTAATGTTCACAACTATGACAGCGTCCATGCTGATGTCAAATACTGCAACAGCCGCCATGGTAGTTGCGGCGGTTATGCCTTTGGTTGCTTCCGTAGGGAAATCAGGTTTCAGTAAAGCTTTGCTTTTAGGTATATCTATTTCAGCCACCGTGGGTGGAATGGGTACCATTATCGGTACTCCTCCAAATGCAATTGCTGCAGGGATATTAGAAAACTCGGGAGTGAAAATTGATTTTTTGCACTGGATGCTCTATGGTGTGCCGGTTGCAATAGCACTCACTGCGATCAGCTATTTTGTTTTACTTAAAGTGTTTGTAAAAAAAGCTGCAACAGTTTCGTTTGAGTTTATGAACAAAAGAACAAGCGAAGCAACAAATGAACCAACTATTCAACGCAGGATCGTTCTGGTTGTAATAATTGTTACAGTATTGTTTTGGTTAACAACTTCTGTTCATGGAATTACCGTTGCCGCAATTTCCGCAATTCCTATTGTAGCACTTACTCTTACAGGAGTACTCGACAATGCCGATATTAAAAAATTGCCATGGGACACTCTACTTTTGGTAGCTGGTGGATTATCACTTGGCGAGGCGCTTCAATCAACAGGAATAATGACTCATTATGCAAATCAATTAAGGACATTGGATGTTACCACTACAGCTTTCATTTTTATCCTTTCCTACGCTACTATGATCTTTTCAAACATCATGAGTAACTCAGCTACAGCTACGGTGTTAATTCCATTGGGAATGGCTATTCTTGTCGGTTTTGAATCACAGGTAGCATTAGCTATTGGCCTCGCAACTTCTACAGCATTATTTCTCCCGGTATCCACACCTCCCAATGCAATTGTATACAGCACGGGATTATTGGAACAAAAAGATTTTAGAATTGGAGGTGTTTTGATCGCAATACTTGGACCATTGCTGGCCGTTTTGTGGGTATTATTCCTTAATAGATAAGTTCAAAAATCGACGCTGAAAGAAGCAATTAAGAAATTATCATCAGCAAAAGGGTTGAAATAAAAAGCACCAACCCTGAATCTTCCGAAATAATATTCTCCAAAAAATCCACGCTGAAGTTCGCGGTCTGTTTCATACACTCTTGTTCTCTGTGTCATGATACCGGCACGTATAGCATCGATGGGCCTGAATGCTACCTCGGAGTACATATAGAAAAAATTATTTTCCTTACTGCTAAAATCAAAAACATGTTCGCTTTCTGAATAGAGATCAAATTTTTTATAAGCGATCTCTATTTCAAGACCTGGTGCAATGCCATCTGTGTTTCCAAACACAATTCCTGCCATGGGAACAATTACAAATTTGACTCTTTTACCAAATTTGAATCGCCATCCTCCCCAAAAGGAAGCCGTGTTCCGATCCTCATAATTATACCTGCCCTCTAAATGAATATTTTTACTTCGTGCATAAAAAGTAGGATTAAAAAAATCTTCTTCTCCGGGTATTATAAAATATTCTGCCCATGCTGAAAAATTCCATTTTGAGTTTGTTGAGTCTGTTACAGTTTCCTGGGCAAATAGTTTGATCGATACAAATCCAAGCAACAGCAATAAATATTTTTTGTGCATGATTAACCTCCTAATGCTATCGTTATTAAAACCAATACAATTCCAACCAAGGTCAGTCCAAAACTCATTAACCATTTATTGGAACCGACATACTTCGCCAGTGACCATCCGCATAAAAACATCAACACAATAGCGATCATGTTTGAGATACGTAATGCCAGTTGTGTATCACGAATAAAAATAAAAGGAATAACAATTGGGAAAGTAGAAATAAACATCAGGAAAAAGATCATCACCGATTTCTTAAGATCCCTCGTTGTTAACAGTACTTGCGATGTTGGATCTGGCAGGTTCGCTAACTTATTTCTTATTTGTTCCAGTTCCGCAGTTTCCAGTACCGATGCAATGGAAGGAGGCAATGAATCAGAAATATCCTTTCTCGCCTTATCTGCATCAGAATTTGTCAAAACGGAATTCAGGATAGTTCTGTTCCTGCTTCGTTGCACAATAGTTCTAACAATATAACCTATTGCATCCACTAACCCCCATGCGATATTACAGCTGATCGCCGCGATAATCAACTGTCTTATTTCTGTATTTTTTGTATTAGCAATTCCAATAGAGCATGTAAAAGTGAGAGTCATTATTATGCCGAACAAGATCTCAGAAACCCTGTCCATCGTATTTAATAATGGCTTTGGCTTGGATATATCCATAGAAAAATGCAAGTATTATTCAAGAAAACTTATGTTCTGTTTTTCAAAGACTCCGGATTCACGAGGTTCGGAATAAAATTATTCTTGTAAAACTGGATAATGTTTTCTGCAGCCATCCTTGACATTTCATTTCTTGCTTCTATTGTTGCAGAACCAATATGAGGCAGGATACAAACATTTTCCATTTCTAAAAGCGGATTATCCTTCTTCATCGGTTCAGGATTAGTAACATCAAGCCCTGCACCCCATATAGTGCCGTTATTCAACGCATCAATAAGATCCTTTTCATTATGAATACCTCCTCTTGCAGTATTTATAAAAATTGAGGAGGGCTTCATTTTGCTGAACGCATGCTTATCAAAAATTTCTTTCGTTTCTTTACTCATAACTGAGTGAACGGAGATCACATCGCTTTGAAGTAACAAATCATCAAAACTCACTTGTTTGGCGCCATAAAGTTTTTCGGCATCGGGGTTTGCTTTCCTGTTACAATAAATAATATTCATATTGTAAGCTCCTTTGCAACGTCTCGCCATAGCCATACCGATACGGCCCAATCCGAAAATACCAAGTGTTTTATTATTGAACTCAATACCAAGATTAGCATTTGGTTTGAAATAGGTCCACTCCCCTTTTAATATTCCTTTGTGCATGTAAAAGAATTTTCTCCCCACTGCAATCATTAATCCAAAGGCAATATCAGCTGTCGCTTCATTCATTGCTCCGGGAGCATAGCCAATGGGTATTCCCAATTTAGTAGCAAGTGCCACATCAATATTATCATAGCCAACAGCAAACTGCGAGATCATTTCAAGATGTGAACAAGTATTTATAAAATCAGTGCCGATATTATCAGCACTTACGCAAAGAATAACATTATGCTTTTTACCCTCAGTAATCAATTCCCGGTCGGTCATAGGTCTTTCATGCGGCCATGCAGTAACAGAAAATTCTTCCTTACGAAGCATCTCAACACCAAGAACAGGAATATTGCGTGTGACCAGGATTTTTATTTCATCAAACTTTCGTTTCATTCTTTTACTTACCGATTCCCTGTTAATGTGACTTTTTTATCAGGAGTTTTAAAACTATCAAGCATATCCACCGATATTTTATCACCATCAAAATAAAAAGTCATGATCTCTGTATGCGGACTATCAACATACCTTAACTGCATTTGCAATGTAGCAGGTCCTCTCCATCTATAACTTCCAGCTATCTGTGATGGTTGCAATCCTTCAAAGTGGTTTTTTGCTCCTGCAACTAATGAAGGACCTAACAGGGTCGTTTTACCCTGAATCCATTGACCATTTCCAAAATTCACGATATAAGAGTCCATATTTGTTTTAATTGTAAGTGCAATAACAGAGCCTTTTTGAGTAAAGGAAATTTTTTCTATTCTTTTTTCATTGGAATCGATCTGAAAACTTTTTCCGGAAACAGAAACTATTTTAAAAGCACTATCAGGTTTTGCAGGTAATGGAAGCTTCAATTGCGTCAATTGCTTTTTCAGAATGGCAGCATCATTTTTATTTAATGCCGACTGGTCAACTTGCATAGCTGGTAATAAATATTTCCATACAAGATTTAATTCTCCCTGCATATCCTGAGTTTCAGATGTAATAGCAATTACGACATCCTCTTCCGGTAAAACCAATGCATACTGTCCAAAAGCACCATCACCGCGAAAAGAATTATGACGGCTGCGCCAAAACTGGTAACAATAACCTTGCTTCCAGTCACTGGAATCTTTTTTGGCCTGCTCATCATAGGGAGCATTATCGATCTTAAAAGTTGTGGCTTCATCCGCCCATCCTTCCGGTAAAATTTGTTGACCGTTCCATTTTCCTTTTTGCAAATAAAGTTGTGCAAATTTGGCAATGTCTTCAGTTTTTATTCTCAATCCCCAGCCACCTGTATTAATACCCATCAAATCAGTTTCCCAATCCATTCCTACTATGCCCAATGGCTTAAATAAACGCGGCGTGAGATAATCAATTATTTTTTCACCGGTAACTTTTTGCACAATTGCAGAGAGCATATAAGTAGCAGCAGAGTTATATAAAAACACGGCTCCGGGTTTATTAAGAACAGGAGTGGCAAAAAAAGATCTGATCCAGTCATCAGTTACAACAACAGGCCCTGTTGGATCCGGATCTTGTCCCACAGACATAGATAACAGGTCTTTAATTTTTAAGTCGGATAAAAACGGAGTAATAGTTTTCGGTAGTTTACCAGGAAAAAAAGAAATGACCTTATCGTTAACACTTAATTTTTTTTCATCTATAGCAAAACCAACTGCGGTAGAAGTAAAACTCTTACTAAGAGAATACAAAGTGTGTTTCAGATCAGGACGATAAGGATTCCACCATCCTTCAGCAATTACCTTACCATGACGAAGGATCATGATACTATGCATTTCATGTTTTGTTGTTGAAATAGCATCAAGAAATTCAATGATTCCTTTAGAAGAAACTCCTTCAGCTTCTGGTGTGCTCCGTGGAAGCTTAACTGTTTGCGAACTTACATTAGCTGATTGTGAGCTTAGCTTAGTTGTTTGGGATCTTGGCTTAGCTCTTTGAGAATTTGCCTGAAAATTTAAGAAAAGAAAAAGTAATGCAGTTATAAAAGAAACTTTCCTGATTGCCATTTTTAAAAAATTGTAGAGATGAAATAAACCAGCCTGTAATATAATCTACAATTTAATGAAATAATGAAAAGGTCAAACACAAAAAGCCTGCGCTTGGACAGGCAAAATATACAGGTCAAAAATTGTTCAGTCTTTCTCTTCTCTTTCAACCGTAATGCTGCATTCACCGATCAATGCTGCCAATGCACCAACGGCTGCAAGTACCGGAGCAAATACTGCCCCTACAACGCCAAGGCTTAAGGGAAAACTCATCAATTCCCTGCCATCTTTCTCGTGAATGCTGATCTTCCTGACGTTTCCTTCTTTCACCAATTCCTTTACTTTATTCAGTACTTTTTCGCCCTGAACCTTGAAAGTTTCTTTTGTTATTGTTGCCATAATACGAGGATTTAGTAAATAGAATTAAAAATGATGCCAGTATTACCCAAAATGAAAAAATGCCGGTAAAAATGCCGTCATCTCTTTTAAGCGAGTAAATTCATACAAGCTTAAGTTCGGAGATCCTGTTAAGTTTTTACAAGTTATGAGAAAAAAATTACCACTATTATGCTGCCTGCTGACCCAAATAGTGATCGCATTTGCACAGCAAAAAACAATAACACTTACAAAAGAACAATTGCAAAATAAAATTAAAGGCGGATGGGCGGGACAAACGATTGGTGTGACATTCGGCGGACCTTATGAATTTCGTTTCAATGGAACTTTTATTGGCGATTATCAAACTCTCAAATGGCAAGATGGTTATTTAAAAGACAATATGCTTAATAACCCCGGTTTGTATGATGACCTGTACATGGATCTTACGTTTGTGGATGTATTTGAAAAGTATGGACTCAATGCACCAGTTGATTCATTTGCCAACGCTTTTGCACATGCCGATTATATGCTCTGGCATGCAAACCAGGCTGCACGATATAATATTTTAAATGGAATAAAAGCACCTGCTTCCGGTCATTGGAAAAATAATCCACATGCTGATTGCATCGATTACCAGATCGAATCTGATTTCGCAGGATTGATGTCGCCGGGTATGCCGAATACAGCATCTGCTATCAGTGATAAGATCGGGCACATTATGAACTATGGTGATGGCTGGTATGGCGGAGTATATGTTGGAGCGATGTATTCTTTAGCATTTGTTTCAAAAGATATTAAGTACATAGTGAAAGAAGCATTAAAAACTGTTCCTTCCCAAAGTGAATTCTATCAATGCATCAATGATGTGATCAAATGGCATGATCAATATCCCACTGACTGGAAACAAACATGGTTCCATGTGCAAAAGAAATGGGCCGATGACATTGGTTGTCCGGAAGGAGTGTTTGCGCCATTTAATATTGATGCCAAGATAAATGCTGCTTATGTGGTAATTGGTTTGCTTTATGGTAAAGGAGATTTTACAAATACAATGGAAATAACCACCCGTTGCGGACAGGATGCTGATTGCAATCCATCTTCAGCCGGAGGGATATTGGGAACATTGCTTGGTTATGATGGAATCCCTGATTATTGGAAACAAGGATTGAAAGAAGCAGAAGAAATAAATTTCAAATACACAACAATGAGCTTGAGTAGTGTTTATGAAATTAGCTTAAAGCATGCTTTGCAAAATATTGGAAGAAATGGCGGTAATGTCATTGGTGATAAAATAACGATCAGCTTGCAACAACCAAAGTCAGTTCAGTTTGAAAAAAGTTTTCCGGGTCTCTATGTCAAAGAAAAAAAGAAAGTAAACTGGTCAGCAGCAAAAGATGAGATCAGTTTCGAATATGAAGGAGCAGGTTTTGTATTAAGAGGTGAATCTGGTAATTGGGGAAATCATGATACCGCTATTATAAATGCAGAATTATATATTGATGGCAAAAGGACTGAAATAATTAAGCTTCCTGTAAACTTCACCACCCGTCGTCATGAGCTTTGCTGGAACTATGACCTGCCACACGGTAAACATAGTATCAGGTTTAAAATATTAAACCCATCTCCGGATCATTTGATATCCGATGCTGAGACTATTATTTATACGAATATAAAGCCAATCCAACTTCATAATTACTGAGCATTAATGGCCCATGTTATTATTTGCATTGATAGTAGAATTTATTTAGTTAATCAATATATTTAGGGCCTTAAAATACTGCTATGCTAAAACTAACAAGCTTTCTTTTTTTCCTTTTGTTCTTTTTCCAAACTATCGGACAACAAAAGCTAGATAAATTAACTGTAGAAAAGATCATGAGAGATCCGAACTGGATCGGTACCTCCCCTTCCAATATTCAATGGAGTAATGATGGAAAGTCAATTTATTTTAGTTGGAATCCTGAAAAGGCACTTGCTGATTCACTTTATTATATAACACTGAGTAATAAAACTCCGGTTAAAGTCACTCCTGCTGAAATGCAGGTTGTCCGTGCAACCGGAAACTATGTGTACAATACTTCACGTTCAGCTTATGTGCTTGCAAAAGATGGAGATATTTTTTATACAGAAATAAAAACTGGTAAAACAAAACGAATTACTCAAACCGCAGATGCGGAAACCAATCCGCAGTTTTCTTTTAATGATTCAAAGATCGCTTATACCCGTAACCAGAATCTATATGCATGGGATATTATCTCTGGTGAAACCATGCAGCTTACAAACCTGCAAACGGGTGCCGCGGCCCCTACTCCACCGACAACTGGGTTTGCTGGCAGAGGGAATAACCAGGCAGCAAGTAATAATAATGCGAGTGTTGCAAGCAGTAATCCACAGGAAGACTGGCTAAAAAATGATCAGCTAACTTATTTTGAAGTATTAAAATCAAGAAAAGAAAAAAGAGACAAAGGCGAAGCCTATAATAAAACAATACCGAAAGCAAAAGAACTCCGAAACATTAATATAGAAGATAAGGCCTTACAAGGTCTTAGCCTAAGTCCTGATGGTCGTTTTATCAGTTATCGTTTATTTAAAAACGCCACCGCTGCAAAAACTACGATCGTTCCAAGTTATGTAACTGAAACGGGTTTTACCACAGATATTCCAGGACGAACTAAAGTAGGTACGCCACCAGGCACTTCAGAATTTTTTATTTATGATCGTGAAAGAGATACTGTTTTTGCTGTAAAGATCGATTCAACTTTCCCGGGCATAAGAGATCTGCCTGATTATGTAAAAGACTATCCAAAACAATTGGAAAGAAGAAACAGAAGACCTACAAACAGAACAGTGACGTTTAATTCATTTGTATGGTCCGCTACAGGCGCAAACGCAGTACTTGAAATTCGTTCCACAGATAATAAAGATCGCTGGTTGATGCTATGGGATACAGCTACCCATGCATTAAAATTACTGGACCGTCAAAGAGATGAAGCATGGATCGGCGGACCGGGCGTTGGATTTGGTCGTAATATCGGTTGGATTGATGATAACACTGTTTGGTTTCAATCGGAATCATCCGGCTATTCTCATTTGTATTCAATTAATGTAAAAACAAATGAACGCAAAGCATTGACCTCGGGTAAATATGAAGTGCAACAAGTACAGTTAAGCAACGATAAGAAATTCTTTTATATCATCACCAATGAAGTGCATCCGGGTGAGCAACAGTTTTATCGCTTAACAATTGCAGATGGAAAAAAAGAACGCATTACAACCATGACCGGCGCTAACCAGGTTACAGTTTCACCTGATGAAAAATATCTTGCAGTACTTTATTCTTATTCAAATAAACCATGGGAATTGTTTTTGCAGGAAAATAAACCTGGAGGAAAAATTGAACAAATAACTAATAAAGCACAAAGCGACGAGTTTAAATCATACTCATGGAAGGATCCTGAATTGATAACATTTACCGCAAGTGATGGTGCACTGGTTTATGCAAGAGTTTATAAACCTGCGAATCCCGATCCGAATAAACCTGCTGTTCTATTTGTACATGGAGCAGGTTACTTACAGAATGCTCATAAATGGTGGAGCAGTTATTTCAGAGAATACATGTTTAACAATATGCTTGCCGATAATGGTTATTATGTGATGGATGTTGATTATCGTGGCAGCGCAGGTTATGGAAGAGATTGGAGAACCGGGATCTACCGTTTCATGGGTGGTAAGGACCTAAGCGATCATGTGGATGCAGTAAATTATTTGGTAAAAACTTATGGCGTGAATCCACAGCATATAGGTTTATATGGCGGATCTTATGGCGGATTCATAACATTGATGGCAATGTTTAATGATCCCGAAGTATTTGCAGCCGGCGCAGCATTAAGACCTGTTACTGATTGGGCCAATTATAATCATGGCTATACGGCTAATATTCTTAATGAACCATTCAATGATAGTCTTGCTTACAGGAAAAGCTCACCATTTTATTATGCCAATGGGTTAAAAGGTCATTTACTTATTTGCCATGGCATGGTAGATGTGAATGTTCATTACCAGGATGCCGTAAAACTTACACAACGATTAATTGAATTGGGAAAAGATAATTGGGAGCTGGCTTCTTATCCAATGGAAGATCACGGATTTGTTGAACCCAGTAGCTGGACCGATGAATACAAAAGAATATTTAATCTGTTTGAGAACGTATTAAAAAAATAAAAGAGGTTCATATATAGATCATAAATAAAAAACTCCGGTTTTACCCGGAATTTTTTATTTATGTGAAGCATTTGATCAATACGACGACCTTTCGAATCCCAGGAGTAGTAAGCATCTAAAACTTTATCTTTAATGTATCACTCCACTTATTTAATTTTTGTTTTATGAAACAAAATATACATCGTCGCCGGTTCATACTTGATACTTCAGCGGCATTAGCACTTGCTGCATTTAGGCCGAATGAGCTGAATTTGTTTTCTGCGCCGCCAAGCAGGCGAGTTGCATTGATCGGTACAGGTTGGTATGGCAAAAGTGATTTGTTTCGGCTAATGCAAGTGGCGTCGGTAGATGTAATAGCCCTTTGTGATGTCGACAAACAGCAATTGAATAAAGCAGCGGTTATGGTAAGCCAGCGTCAGAAAAATAATAAGAAGCCGGCTTTATATGGAGATTACAGAAAATTATTATCAGAACAAAAACCGGAGATCGTTTTGATCGGGACACCCGATCACTGGCATGCATTAACCGCAATTGATGCAATGAAGTCTGGTGCTCATGTGTATGTACAAAAACCGATCAGCGTAGATGTAATGGAAGGCGAAGCAATGCTTGCTGCAGCAAGAAAATATAAACGTGTAGTGCAGGTAGGAACCCAACGCAGAAGCACACCACATCTTATAGAGGCAAAGAAAAATATTGTGGATGCAGGATTGCTGGGTAAAGTATCACATGTGGAAATGTGTTGTTATTATCATATGCGCAATAATGGAAATCCTGCTGTAGAATCAGTGCCTGATTTTTTTGATTATGAAATGTGGACTGGCCCTGCGCCACTACGTCCTTATGATGGTTTACCACATATACGCTGGTGGCGGACATTTATGGAATATGGAAATGGCATCATGGGTGATATGTGTATTCATATGTTTGATTCAGTGAGATGGATGTTGAATCTTGGCTGGCCAAAGCGTATCAGTTCGACAGGAGGAATTTATGTTGACAAAACAGGGAAGAGTAATATCGCTGATACACAAACTGCAATTTTTGAATACGAAGGGTTGAATTGTGTTTGGCAACACAGAAGTTGGGGCACTCCTGCTGATCCGGAATATCCATGGGCCTTCAAAATATATGGTGACAAGGGAACATTGTGCGGAAGTACAATGAAATATGATTTTATTCCTGCGAATGATGACAAAAAGATTCATGGTGATGTTGTGTTTGAAAAAGAAAAATATCCGGAAGATCTAACTGAGCCGGCTATAGAATTAAATGCAGCGCCAGCTACAAGACTACATATGCTCAACTTCCTTGAAGCAATTGATAAAAACATTAAGCCAGTTGCGGATATTGAACAAGGGCATATTTCCACTGCGAGTTGTATTCTTGCAAACATCTCAATGCAGTTGAATGGAAGAGCATTGATCTATGATCCAATAAAAAAGGAAGTTGTTGGCGATGCAGAAGCCACATCGCTTTTACAAAGAAAATACCGAGAACCCTGGATTCATCCTTTACCTGGAAACGTGTGATCTGCCGTTTATTCCTTCAGGCTCTTTAAATAAGCAATTGTTTGAGGAATCTGGGTAATGATATTACTGCTCTCATCTTCGATAAAATAATGTTTGATCCCGATCCTTTTTGCTTCTCGCATAATTGCAGGTACATTCAATTCTCCTGTGCCTAAAGCAACATCATTTTCCGGCGAAGTAAGACCAGTAAGATCTCTTTTTGTTCCTTTCTTCATGTCTTTTACGTGCATCAGTTTCCACCGGTCACCATATTTTTTAAGTAGTGCAGCCGGGTCGCCACCGCCGAAATAGATCCACATGATATCCATTTCAAATGATACATATTCAGGATTGGTATTCTTCATAAGATAATCCAGCAGCGTTCCATTTTCGTATGGTTGAAATTCATATCCATGTGCATGGTAACAGAAAGTAAGACCGTTCTCTTTTAAAACTTTCCCCGCCTTATTAAAATCTTCCACAGCTTTTTTTGCATTCTCCAAAGTGAATACATTGTTATCATGTGGTATCCATGCACACATTACATATTTTGCCCCTAATGTTTTTGCCCTGTAAACCACAGAGTCCGTTTTGGCTACCAACTGATCATACCCTGTCCCGGTAGATGGTATACTTATTCCCCTGTCAGCACACAATTTTTTAAAGTCCTGCAATGTTAAACCTCCGCCACCTCCGCCTTCGATCTCCGTAATTCCCATCATTTTTATAGTGTCCAAAACTTTAGCCGGATCTTTTCCAATACTTCTGCGAAAAGTATAGGTCTGCAAACCGACTGGTGCAGTGAATAACGGTTTTTGTGCGATTGCTGTATCTGTGAATAATGAACCGGCTAACATTAATAGAAAGAAACTTTTTTTCATTGTTTTATTTTTTGAAACACCGAGTCACTGAGTGCACAAAGAAACACAGACAATCTCTGTGAATCACCGTGTCTTTGTGTCTCTGTGGTTATTTTACGAAATTATAATTAAGAGTAATCATTCAAAATTTATATAAAAGATGAATAGCATTATTACAGTACAAGTGTGCGACGCAACAAAAGTTCAATCAAGGCTCAAATGTTGGCATAATAAAAATTAAATATTTCCTTTTTTCAACTCTTCAATTGCATAATTCGCTGCTCTTGCTGTGATCGCCATATATGTCAATGTTGGATTTTGCGAACCGGTCGATACCATACATGCTCCATCGGTGACAAAAATATTTTTGCAATGATGAAGTTGATTCCATTTATTCAATAAAGAAGTTTTGGGATCATGCCCCATCCGAACACCGCCCATTTCATGTATATCAGATCCGGGTGGCGATTGCGTATCTTCTGCTTTTATATTAGTAAATCCGGCTTTTTCAAACATCAGCTTCACCTGTTCCATATAATCAAGTACCATCTTATCATCATTCTCGCTCCATTCGCATGAAACGATCAATTGAGGAATGCCGTATTTATCTTTCAGATCTTTCGATAACCGGACATGATTTTTTTCCAGCGGCACACATTCACCCATCATCCAAGTACTGATATACCAACCACCCAATTCAGGTTTTAATAAATTTTCTCTTAACTGGTCGCCGATCATATCTGTATTTGAAAACGTTCCTCTTCCGCCTGCAACCCCGATCGCATAGCCTCTCAAAAAATCCATTTCCTGCTTGAATACATTTCTGAAACGTGGCACATAACTGTAGCTTGGGCTGCGCCCATCGGTTTTTTTGTCTTTAAGTCCTTCAAACGTGGCATTGGCCTTGCCACGATAATTATGCCATGAAACATATTTACCAAGTAAACCACTATCATTACCTAAACCATTCGGGAACCTGTTTGAAGTTGAATTCAATAAGATCGCATTACTGTTAAGAGCAGATGCATTTAGAAAGATCACGTTCGCATAAAATTCGATCATCTCTTTTGTAGTTCCGTCAATGATTCTTACGCCGGTTGCTTTACCTTTTTTATCATCATAAATTATTGAATGAACAACCGAATGAGGCCTGATAGTTAGATTGCCTGTTTTTAATGCCCATGGAATTGTGGATGCATTGCTGCTAAAGTATGCGCCATAGATGCAACCCCTGTTGCACATCGTTTGATTCTGGCATTTACTTCTTCCCTGGTCAATGTGTATCTGTTGCGGGTCGGTGATGTGGGCACATCTTGCTGCTATAAGATGACGGTCAGGAAAATTCTTTTGTAAGTTTTCTTTAAAATAATTTTCAATGCAGCTTGTTTCAAAAGCCGGCATTACTTCGCTGTCTGGTAATTCAGGCAAACCATCTCTGTTACCTGCAATGCCTGCAAATTTTTCAACATAGCTATACCATTCCTGCATGTCTTTATAGCGAATAGGCCAGTCAACAGCAAAACCATCTCTTACCGGTCCTTCAAAATCATAATCGCTCCAGCGTTGTGTTTGTCTTGCCCATAATAATGATTTGCCACCTACATGATAACCGCGAACCCAGCGAAATGGTTTTTCCTGGATGAAAGGTTGTTCATCATCTTTCAGTGCCCAATGCAAAGTTTCTTCGCGAAGATTTCTTGCGCCTTGTAAATTTTTACGTTGTTCAATTGAGACCGTACCTCGATGATCAAATTCCCAGGGAGCTTTTGATGCAGTAGGATAATCTTTCACATGTTCTACATTTCGGCCACGTTCAAGCACTAATGTTTTTAATCCTTTCTCACAAAGTTCCTTGGCTGCCCAACCGCCACTGGCGCCGGAACCGATAACAATAGCATCATATTTTCTTTTTTTATCTTCAGGCATGATCTGCTGCTTTTACATCAACGGTACCATAATAATGTCCCGGAGCTACTTTATATCCAAGATATTCCAGCATAACTTTCTGCGAGGTATTGAAACCTCTTATCGTTTCTGATTTTATTAAGTCGAAAAAATCCTTTTCTGCTTTATTTGTTGAAGTGGAAAGCTTTAATAATAGTTGTTCCCGTTGAGCTTGTGTACAATCAGCAAATGATCTTTTGTTTATTGCATTTGCTGACCCTTCCAAAGATCTTAATTGTGCCTTTATATTGTCATGCGCATCCTTTTCATAACAATCATCTATCAGCTTTTGCAGAAATTTATCAACACCAACGGATAAGGCGCCAATGGTATTACCGGCAGGAATGATCGTATCAGTAATACTTGCAAGAATTTTTTGTTCGGCAACTGAAAAAGAAGTTTGATGAATAGTTGTATCGCTTACACCGCAACTTACCATCCACTGAGGAAGTGTGAGCAGTCCACCAGAAACAATGGCAATATTTTTTATGGCTTTGCGGCGGTCCATGACAAACAATTGAAAATGAATTTAAATAAAATTTTGATGGGAACCATTAAATCATATTTAAAGATAAAATAATGATGAGTTGCACCCGATCACGACTTACCTTCGCTGCCAAAATAAATCACATGAAGCGTTTTAAAATATTACTATTTATTATAGCCTTCACTACAGTTTCTGTTTCATCTTTTGCATGGTGGGGACAGCAAGGTCATCGCATAGTTGGTGAGATCGCTGATAGCTATCTCAGCAGCAAAGCGAGAAAAGCTATCCGTGAAATATTGGGCGATGAATCAATTGCCATTACAAGTAATTGGCCGGATTTTATTAAATCTGATTCCACATTTAATTATTTAAGTACGTGGCACTATATAAATGTGAAACAAGGTTTATCACAAAATGAATTTATTGCTGCATTAGGAAATGATACGCTGACAAATGCATACACCAAACTTAATTTCCTGATCGCCGAATTAAAAAATAAACAATTACCCCTTGATAAAAAACAAATGTACCTGCGCCTGTTGATCCACATAGCCGGCGATATACACCAGCCCCTTCATGTAGGACAGTTCGAAGACCTTGGTGGCAATCGCATTCGCTTGCAATGGTTTAGTGAATCAACAAACCTGCATAGTTTGTGGGATGAAAAATTAATTGAATTCCAAAAACTCAGTTACACCGAATATACTTCATGGATCAATCATACTACCAAAGCACAACGCAAACAATGGCAGGAACAACCACTGAATGAATGGTTTTTTGAATCATATCAACTTGCCGGGAAAATTTATAACAGTGTTACTCAACCAGAGCCAAAGCTTAGCTTTCGATATAATTTCGATTATATCGAAATGCTGAATAATCAATTATTAAAAGGCGGTGTTCGTCTTGCCGGTCTCCTAAATTCAATCTATGGATAGCTTCTAGTCATTTTGCGTTGGAACAATCAGTTTACATTTAGAAAACTTTAACGTCAACTACCACCAAAGTGGTATAGGGTTCACGTTGTATTGCAACTAATTTGCAGTTGTAAACTAAATTCCTATGCGCAGAAGAAAAATGCCTCATTTCATAAGACTAACGAGGCTTGCATTGAAGAGTGTGTGGTATGCATTAACAATACCAAACGATCCTTATCATGAAAAGAAAGTGAATTTTTGGAATATGCCGATACGAAAAAGAGAAAGTGAATACAGGTAACATTCCCCTTTTGTAAATTAAATATGTTAAGAAACTTTAACCACAATTACCTACAAAGTGGTATTTTCTTTATTTCATATTGAAGCTAATTTGCACTTATAAATTATTACAATGAGAAGAAAAAAATTGCCATACATTATCAGATTAATACGGGTGTCTTTAAAATGGACATGGCGTGCATTGATGATTATCCCTAAAGAAATAATTTCCGGAACTGCGCCTATAAGTAAAAAAGAAAGACAATACAGGTAATATAGAAACATTAGTTCCAATAAGCATAGCATATTTTTTTAAGAATTGAAGTAGGCAGAAATGATTGCAATTTTTTCCTACTTCCCTTTTCTTATGATTCGCTTTCTATGCTGTGTTCCCCAAGTTTGAAGTTCCTCAATTAATTTTTCCAGGGTTTCGCCATAAGGCGTCATTGAATATTCTACTACTACAGGAACCGAATCATATACTGTTCGTTTCACAAGCTCATTCATCTCCAGCTCTCTTAATTCTTTTGACAACATTTTATCAGTGATGCCATGGACCTGTTTAGCAAGTTCACTAAACCGTTTATTGCCAAATTGCAAAGCAAGAATAATAGGCAGTTTCCATTTACCACTTAAAATATCCAATGCATCCCGTACAGGAATCAATGCTTTTGTACAGGTTTCATGCGTTCTTTCGTTTTCTTTAACTTTTGCTATCATGATTTTTTGTTTTTTAGGTCGCTATACCAAAGTATAGTGCTATACTTTGGTATAGTACTATAAAAAGTATAGCAAAGGTAAGTAGCTTTGTGTCCGAAACAAAAAAAATAATTATGGCAAATCAAACATGGGCTCTGGACCCAACACATTCAGAACTTCAATTCAAGATCAAGCACCTGATGATATCTACCGTAAGTGGTCAATTCAACGAGTTTAAAGCAACTGTTGAAACAAATGGTGATGACTTCACAAAAGCAAAAGTGCATTTCGAGGCGAGAGTGGATTCAATCTCCACTAACAATGAACAACGTGATGCACACCTGAAGAATGGGGATTTTTTTGATGCGGACAAATACCCGCTTATAACTTTTGATAGCGAAAGAATGGAAAAGACAACTGAAGATGAATACAATCTTTATGGCACATTAACTATGCGGGGAGTAAGCAAGAAAGTTGTCCTTAATACAGACTTTGGCGGTATAACAAAAGATCCATGGGGAAATACAAGAACAGGTTTTTCTGTAAGCGGCAAGATCAACAGGTATGACTTTGGAATAAGCTTTGGCGCCGTTTCAGAAACGGGTAGTTTGCTATTGGGTGATGAAGTGAAAATAAATGCCAACGTTCAATTTGTTAAAGAAGCGGTTGCATATGCAGCTTAAAAAATTTCACCGGTAAGGATAAAAAAAGGAGGCTACTAAATTGAAGCCTCCTTTTTAGTATAAAATAATTACTACTTAGTGATAACTATTTTTGCAGTTTGTATTTCGCTGCCGTTTTGCATTTTAATATAATACATGCCACTTGCCAATGAGCTCACATCTAATCTTCTAATATTATCGCCTTCATTTACTGCAATTGTCCTTTTTAAAACCACACTGCCTAATTGGTTTATAACTGTAATCACAGAATTGCCATTCAGCTTTGACTTAAATGCAAGATTTGCTTCAAAGCCGGCCGGGTTAGGGAAAACCAAAAACTTATTTCCTGAGAGTTGTACTAATTCAGGATTGATCATTCTACCAGTGCTGCTTTGCACCCTTAGTGTATAACAATTGCTTGCATTAAATGCCCCGTTGCTTTTTGGATAAACTCTTACATAATAGGTGCCTGGTGAAACGGTTGCATTATTAATCGTTTCACTGGTAGTTCCACTATTAGTTGATGTTAGTACTGTACCACCGCTACTGTTCAGTAAGGCAAGTTGATAGTCTGCAGGCAATGTGGTTAATGATATAGATATAGTACCACCGATTGTAATAGTGAATCCGTAATAATCATTATCACCCCTAACATTTATCAAACCATAAACATCAGTGTTCAGAGGTATGGTAGCAGCCCCTCCTATGGTTCCATTTGTACTTACATCATAAGCGCCAGGGCATGTTGGTATAGCAGTTGTAAAGTTTGCCTGGACGTAATTACCAGACCCGCCGCTACAATTTGCTCTTACCCTCCAGTTGTATGATGTACCTGCTGTTAAACCAGTAAGATCAACTGACAAAGAAGTTGTTGCTGTAACAGCATTTGTCCATGTAGATGCAGCATTTGTTTTGTAGTCTACATCATAATTATTTGCACCACTAACAGCACTCCAGCTTACAGTTGTTGAAGTTTGTGTCGGAATTGTATTTGATAATCCGGCCGGGTCTCCACAAGGCGGTGGTGGTGTAGCTGTTGTAAAGTTTGCCTGGACGTAATTACCAGATCCTCCGCCGCAATTTGCTCTTACATGCCAGTTATATAATGTACCTGCGGTTAAATTAGTAAGATCAACTAACAAAGAGGTTGTTGCTGTAGCTGCATTGATCCAAGTAGACGCAGCATTTGTTTTATACTCAACATCATAGTTATTTGCTCCGCTAACAGCATTCCAACTTACAGTTGTAGAAGTTTGTGTTGGAGTTGTATTCAATAATCCAGTCGGATCTCCGCAAGGTGGTGGAGTGCCTCCGATGGTAAAGTTTGTATTAGAAATATCAAAGAAAATATTTCCAACTGCTTCAACTTTTACCCGACAGGTTGAACTTGGAGATGCCGGGACTGTAATAACTTGTGATCCATCGTTAGAGGTAGCAGCAGCTAATAAGGTTGGAAATGTTGCACCTCCATCTGTAGATAATAAAATATTTACTGTGGCACAATTCACTGAACCTGCATTAGTGCCGTTTACATTCCAGGTAACAGTTGCAGTGCTACCAGCATTCCATGTTACTGCTGTGTTTGGCGCTGTTACTGTAAAAGGTCCTGCAGTATTAGTCACAGTAACCACTACATCAGTGAAAGCAGTTTGACCAATTTTACTACCGGCAACATATGGGTTATTATCCCTCACGGTTAACCTGAAATTCAACGTTCTCGAAACGGAACTCAATGCTTCAATATTTGTAGCGGCGTCGCCACCAGGTAAAGGACCTGTTACATTTAAGCCAGCAAGGATCGTTGATAATTGCGGAAATGTTCTTGTTCCAGATGAAGAAGGACTAAATGATAACCAGTTTGGACCAGTTAATTTAGTTGGCGATGCAACGCTGCTTGTTCCGGATGTTGTTGAATTATCGTTTTGCTCCCAGCAATAAGTCAATACATCGTTCTCGGGATCAGTTGCAGAACCAGTAAGTGCAAATGGAGTGCTTATCGGAATTGTATAATTGCTGACAGCGCCAATAACTGGTGCATGATTAGCAGTCATAGTTGTAGAAATGGGACAGGTCTTAGTAGCTAAATTAGCCTGTATTTGAGCGATCGATGTCTCATGAAAAATATCAATTGAATGCGGCGCTACATCTTGCGATGTAATACCAGCATAACCCATAATAGTAATACCCGAACCAACTTCTTTATTTTGGCCTGTACCTTCAAGTGACATTGAAAAAGTATGGTTGGCTCCCAATTGATGGCCTACTTCATGCACTACATAATCAATATCGAAATTATCTCCCTGAGGAATTCCGTCTGCAGGTGATGTGATACCACTTCCTTTAGAACCATCCACACAAACACAACCAATACAACCGGCATTACCACCACCGCCAGAAGCACCGAACATATGGCCAATGTCATAATTTGATTCTCCTATAACATTAGTTAAAGTTGTTTGCAATTGTTTATTCCAACTTGATAATGTTGTATATGGATCTGTTGATGGATTATAGTAAATAACAGCTGTAGTGTTTGCTATAAGATTTAGATGTACTGCAAGATCCTTTTCATAAACACCATTACAACGTGTCAAAGTTGCATTAAATGCAGCTAAAACTAAATTCACCTGTGCTGAGCTGGTGGCGCCAAACCAGTTAGAATATTCTCCATTACAGGATTGCGCCAGGCGCAATGTTTTTAATTGCCCTGTTGAAGTACCAGTCGCCTCCAATCTACCAGAGATAGCAGAATTAATATCTGAAGACAATTGTTGTTCTTGTGTAGTACAGGCCCATGCAAATTTTCCTTTATCTCTATGTGATCTATAAACGGAATAAACTCTATGATCATCGGAATAAGGTTCAATGAATTCATTTTCTTTATCAGTTCTGAATACCATTGTTTGAATGCCCTGTGGAGAAATACTCAACTTAACTGTAGCAAACTTATCAGTAATACCTTTACCAGAATAAGCCCTTATCTCGGGGAACTTAGCCTGCAGATCAGGTTCAAAATTTGAAGCTTCATAAATTTCAAACTGTTCAATGTCCCCATTTGCATTAGGTAAAGTAATAACCGTTAAAGATTTTGAAGACTTGTCAACTACAGATAAAAGTTCTTGTCTTAAAGGATCAAGATTTAAATTAAATAGCTTGAACTCTTTTGGATAAGTAAGTCTTCCAACTGCTTTATCAGTTGAAATATTATTACGATCTCCATTGTTTGCTGACCAAAATCTGTCTGCTTGTGAATAGGCTAGTGTAGAAAATGACAATAGCACCAGTGTTACTGGCAAAAGTTTTCTCATAAAAAGTTAATAAGGTTAAGAATCCGTAGATGACTAAAAAAAATCCGTACAATAAAAATATACCAATTAATCAATAGTCAATATTTTTTTCACTCTTTCTGCATTAGTATTTTCCCCAAATCATTCTTATTGATGTTGGCCCATAGGAAAAACCCTTTAATAACGGGTGCCAGGGAAACAAACAAGTGAGAGGAAAGCCTCACTTTAGCTTTCACTGGCCAACTTCTTTTTTAATACTTCCAACTCACGTTTCTTTCTTTTATAAATATTGTGTTCCCACCCTCCTGCATAATAACTTAAAGCAAAAAAGAGTAATACTACTATAACTATCCAAATTGATTTTCCTCCTTCCCAAAGACCAAGAGTTGTAAGAGCGCCTATCGGCAGAATATTCCAAAGCATTATTTGAGAAATACGAACCTGGTAGGTTGCAACCGAGATAGCATGGTCCAGGTCCCCACTCATTGACCGGTCAAACTGGTTGCTACCTTTTATTCTCCTGATCCGGCTCACCAGCATAAACAAAGCACTA
>Ga0207712_10000868_pt1 | contig 22002 bp, 20 predicted proteins | sample KBSS44metaG_FD_184402 | JGI IMG/M metagenome (GOLD analysis project Ga0207712, IMG submission 184402) | Switchgrass rhizosphere microbial communities from Kellogg Biological Station, Michigan, USA - KBS S4-4 metaG (SPAdes) (version 2) | ecosystem: Host-associated > Plants > Roots > Rhizosphere... | reverse complement strand
CGTCGGATCGCTCCATGAGCGAAGTGGCGACACGGAGATCATCGTCGCGTCCGATCATTTCATCGGCGATCACCGGAAGGCGTGACCGCGTGCCTCGCAGTGAGGACGCGTACGCCAGGATCCTGGCATTCGGCTCACCGTCCAGATCCTGGCGGACACGGTGTGCATAGCGCTCGGCAGTTCTCAACGCGTCGGCGCGATCGCCTAACGCGACCAGCGCCTCCATGAGGCCAAGCACCGCCCGGGTCCTCAGCGCATCGAGTCCCAAGAGCCGGCGCCACCAGTGCGCGGCCGCCGCGAAGTCCTGCCGACCTTCGGCGTCCATCGCCAGAGCCCCTAGGGCCTGCTCGGCGGCTTGGCTCAGACGCAGGCGAACGCCATCGAGCCAGTGCTCGAAATCCACAGCCTCGGAGATGAAGACGCCGGCGAGGAATGGCCCGCTGTAGAGATTCGCCGCTGCTTCGAAGTCTCCTCGAGCGATGGCGTGCTCAAACTCCGAGACGTCGCTCCGGAGAATGTCACTGTTAAGCGTGAGCACATCGTGCCCGAGCACGAGCTCGTGCTCGCCGGTGTCCCGTTTGAGCGTGTACAACGCCTGCGAGAGTGCCGCTCGCGCGCGGGCCTCGTCTACCTCAGGCCATAGCAGGCCGACGACGGCGTCCCGACTCATTCCGTTCTGACCGGCGGCGGCGAGCGCTGCAAGCAGGACAAGCCGCCGCCGCTGGGCCGCCGCCCCGGTCAGCGGACCCTCGTCACCCTCCAGGCAGAGGCCTCCGAACGTCGTGAGACGCAGCACCTTGCGCGGTTCTCCGTCGCCCGAGTGATCCAGATGGGGCCGAGGTGAGATCGGCGTCTCATGCTAGGCCGCGTTCGGTGCACAGCCGTCGTGCCTCGATGTGCCGCGGGCGTCCACAAAGACACTGCCGTAACTGAGGAGCCGTCCCTATCCCAGCACCGGCGTCTCCCCAACGAACGGCTGCTTGTACAGTCGCTTCCCCGTCGCCTTGTAGATCGCATTCGCGAGCGCACCAAAGATCGGCGGAAAGGGCGGCTCGCCGAGTCCCGTCGGGTCGACCTCGCTCTTCACGAAATGCACGTCGATCGCCTTCGGCGCATCGGGCATCCGAATCATGCGATACGTATTGAAGTTGGTCTTCTCCGGCGCGCCGTTCTTGAACGGCATCCCACCGAACAGCGCATTGCCAATGCCATCGATCACGGCGCCCTGCACCATGTTGGTGGCGGCGTCCGCATTCACCACGATCCCACAGTCGATCGCCGACGTGACGCGCTGCACGACAGGCTTGCCGTTCTCGATCGTGAGATCGAGCACGTGCGCCGCATAGCTGGCGTGGCAGAAGTAGGCCGCGACGCCGCGACTCACGCCGGCCGGCGGGTTCGCCCACGCTGATTTCTCCCGTACCAGCTCGAGCACGCCGCGATAGCGATCGACATCGTACTCGTTGTTCTTGCCTACGGGGTTGGCCTTCGCGCGCCGGAGCAACTCGAGCCGGAACTCGATGGGATCCTTCCCCGCCGCCTCCGCGACTTCGTCGAGGAACGACTGCTCGGCGCCGGCGATGAAGTTCGAGCGCGGCGCCCTGAACGCGCCGATCGAGATGTTCGAGGGAATCGACCAGTCTTCGGCGAGATAGTTTTCGACGGCGCCCGCCGGGAATCGATTCGCGAAGAGCGGACTCTCGGGCACGCCGCCCGCCTTCACGTGCAGCGCGATCAGATTGTTGTCCGCGTCGAGCGCCGCGCGGTAGGTCGCATGATACGACGGGCGGTAGATGCCCGTGCTCATGTCATCCTCGCGCGTGTAGAGCAGCTTGACCGGCGCGTTGACCTTCTGCGAGATGAGCGCCGCTTCGATCACATAGTGCGAGTAGGCGCGGCGACCAAACCCGCCGCCCATGCGCGTCATCTCGATGTCGATCTTGTCCGCGGGGACACCAAGCCGTGCCGACAGCGTTGGCTCGATGAACCCTGGCGCCTGCAACGGGCCGGCGACCTTCACGCGGTCGGCGGTCACGTGGGCGAAGAAATTCATCGGCTCCATGCAGTTGTGCGCGAGGAAGGGCGCCGAGTAGCTGCGCTCGATGACCTTGGCCGCGCGTTTGAAGGCGCCGGCGGGGTCGCCGTCCTTTCGCACGACCCGACCAGGCCTCGCCGCGGCAGCCTCCATGCTCGTTAGGTGCGACGCGCTGTCCTCGAGCCCCGCGGGAACGGTGACGGTCGATTTGTTCCCGAACCCCGAAACGACCATCGACGAAGCGGGCGCTGGTTCCCATTCGGCCTGCAGCGACTTCTTGGCCTGCATGACCTCCCAGGTGCTCCGCCCGACCACGGCCAACAATTGGGGGAACGCGTTCGTGTCGAACGCCCCGCGCTCCTGCTCGTTAGGCAGTGTCTCGATCGGGAATACATCCGTGATGCCCGGCATTGCCTTGACCACGGCAAAGTCCGCCGATTTCAGTCGCATGCCGAACGCAGGCGGATGCACGATCATGGCGATGAGCATGCCGTCCACCCAATAGTCGATCCCGAACAGCGGCTTCCCGGTCACGATCTTCTTTCCTTCGACGTTCTTCCGGGACGTGCCGATGATTTTGAAGTCCTTTACCTCTTTGAGCTTCACTTCCTTCGGCACGGGGACCTTCGCGGCCGCGGACGCCATCTCGCCGTAGCGCGCCGACTTCCCACTCGCGTGCCTCAACATCCCGGCGCTCGTCGTGATCTCTTCCGCAGGGACATTCCACTTTTGTGCCGCCGCCTGCCGCAGCATGTGACGCGCCGACGCGCCCGCGGTGCGCAACGCCTTCCACTTGGTGGCGACGCCGCGGCTTCCACCGGTGAACTGCCCGAGCATCGCGTCCGGGAATTTCGCGGGATCGTGCGGCGCCTGTTCCACGATCACGTCCTCCCAGTCGACATCGAGTTCATCGGCCACGACCATCGGCATGGACGTGATCACGTTCTGCCCGAACTCCGGATTGGGCGACATGATGGTCACGACTCCGTTTTCGCCGATCTTGAGGTAGCTATTCAAGTCGAACCATTCCTTCGGGAGAGTCAGCAGCTCCTCGTCGGACGACGCGCAGCCGGCGAGCCAGCTGAAGCTGAGCATCAAGCCACCGCCCGCGAGGGCGCTGGTCTTGAGGAAGGAACGTCGGCTATACGAAGTGCTGACGATCGTCATGTCCGTGATGGCTGAAGTGCCGCTGCCTTGATTGCGGCCCGGATGCGCACGTATGTCGCGCACCGACAGATGTTGCCGCGCATTGCGGCGTCGATGTCAGCGTCACTCGGCGTCAGGTTCTTCTTGAGCAACGCGGCGGCACTCATGATCTGCCCGGCCTGGCAATAGCCGCACTGGGCGACGTCGTGCTCGAGCCAGGCCTTCTGCACCGGGTGGTCGCCGTCGTCGGACAAGCCCTCGATGGTGGTGATCGCCCGATCTCCCACTGCAGATACTGGTATCGAGCAGGAGCGCACGGCCGTGTCGCCAAGATGAATGGTGCACGCGCCGCACTGAGCAATCCCGCAACCATACTTCGCACCCACGAGCTTCACGTGATCCCGCAGCACCCAGAGCATTGGCGTGTCGGGCGCGACATCAACCTGCTGTGTCTTGCCGTTGATCCTGAGCGTGAAGATCGCCATGGCGTGGGCGGATGAAGGCACTTGTCAGCATCTGCGAGCGCGCGGTCTTCCCACGCATGCTCGGGACCAACATTGCCTCCCCAGCCGTGCGGGTCAAGCGCGTCGGCCGCCGGCTCGTGCGCACCCCAGCGACTCGCGCAGCACGTCGCGCGCTTCTCGGTCGCCCGAGTGATCCAGGTGAGACCGAGGTGAGACTGGTGTTCCATACTACGCTGCGTTCGTTGGAGCCGCGAGCAAGAGGGATCTGTGAGGAGTTGATACAGGCAAAACGGGACAGTATGGCAGAATTGCCATCCTGAAGTCGCCCGCAGACAATCCGCACTGAACAGAACGGAGGCGTTATGCAAGCTCAACTAATCACCTACCAACTCAGAGACATCTCCCAGGCGGACTATCTGAAGCAAATGGTAGAACCCGATGCCCCGGTTTTGGCGAGTGTACCGGGTCTCATTTCGAAAGTCTGGTTGACAGACGAAAAGAAAAATTCGTTTGGAGGTTTCTACTTGTGGGAAAACAAAGCTGCAATGGAAGCCTTCATGCACTCTGACCTGGTAAAAGCAGTTGTAAGCCGACCGTTCGTAAAGAACGTTTCTTCGGTTGACTTTGAAGTGAATCAAAAGGCTTCATCGATTACCAGGGGACTGAAATAGCGAGCGGGGACGACATGTCCGGAGTCGCCTAACGCCAGTCTCCACGCTGGACACTCATCAGTACGTGATGTCGATCCGTCCGTTCGTCAATTGACGGGTGGCGGGTGTGCCGGAAATGTTGACCAGCCCGAAACTGAACGTTCCCACGACCCGGTTTGCGCTCGCCGTCGTGAGCGTCAGGGTGCCACTGCTGGCAGCGAGATTGGGGCCTGCCCCCCAACTTCCCTGGCCAATCCGCACATAACTTGCGGTAGCAGTGCCGCCCGTGCCACTCGATTGGGTCCCGGTTTGGAGATCGAACCCCAGGCCCATGGACTCGTTAGGCCCGTTCGAGGCAATGATCAGCAGCCGGCCTGCCGCCGACGTGATAGTGGCCGTCGCAGCCGTAAACGAGGTGCCGCCATCGAGCGACGCCGTCAACGTGGTGTCGCTCTGAGCCGGCTGCGTCGGCCCCTTGTCTCCACCGCCGCCACACGCCGCGGCGATTACCGTGGCGATGCCAAGCACGGGCAGGAACCAGCGGACACGACGACGGGAGGCGTTGGAGGTTAGCATGGCACCGGGGTGGAGTGGGTAATAGCCTACGGTGTGGGCGGCAGCTAAACACTCTTTACGTGGAAGGACGCCTAAAGCCGTCATCGGAATGTTGCCGTTATCTCAAAATGAGAATCGAGGCTCGGTTGGAGCGTCACTTGGGAAATTGAGCGTGTTTCATTCTTCCCGGCCCTCGCTCGGGCGACCCATGGAACTGATGTCCCCTCCAAAACCAGTTTGTCGCTGTGGCAAGCGGTAGCGGGTTCGACCTTCGAGACCGCGCACCCTTATGACAACAATCTCGCTACCTGGAAGGAGGCCTACCTTCCGGCCGGCGAAACGAAGTTGCGCCTCGTGACGATCGGGACGTTCGAGCTCGAAAACCAATTACGACTTCCTCGAGGTGTGGGCATTCCAAAATTCGGCGTGGGTCAGGATCAAGCGGTACACCGGCACAATCGGTCCGTCGCTGACCGAGGAGTTCGTCGGCCAGTACTTTTACCTCAAGCTGGCGATCGATCCGTCAAGGCGGATCATCGACAACCTCGAGACACGCCGTTCAGGTTAGGCGGAGTGTTACCGATGCTCCCGGATAACACTGTTACGCATTGCTCGGATGACACCCGCATGATGCCTAACGAACATTGACGTTCCCGCTCGCGAGCGACTACACACCATCCACTGCCAATGAGTAACCTGGCCATTACCGCGATTGCCTGGGTTGGACTCGGCGTGCATGTGTTGGTGGCGATTCTGGCGCGTCGATCCGCACAGTGGCGGCTGCTGGTCCCAGCCGTCAATTTCATCATCGCGGCGTGCGTGGTCGTCTATTGGGCGCAGCGGTGGTTCGGGTACTTCTTCCGCGGCATTACCTGGTCCGCCTCCGACCAGTGGATGCCGCTGTACGCGATCCTGGTCTGTGTGCTCGCTGCAGGTACCCTCGCCGCCCGATGGTCCGCAACAACCTTGAACTGGCTCGCGTTTACCATACACGCCGTCGTGTTCGTCGGCGCGGTGCTCTTCGTGACGTTCTTTCGGATGAAGCGCTTCTAGGGTGAGTGTCCCGCATGGAGATGGCGTATCGGGAGCGATGGGATGCAGAGATCGCGGCCATGCGGCGCGTGCTCGGTGGCCTGGGATTGACGGAGGAGTGTACGTGGGGGAAGCCCGCCCACACCATCGATGGAAAGAACATCGTCATCATGCAGGGAGGCGTTAGGCAGCAACCCACATCTGGTATGGGACAGCTCAACCAACGTGGCAGCGGCGTGCCTGACCCTGGCGCGCCTGCTGCCTAACGTACACTGGAGCTGTCAAGGGCGCTGTGGTGGCGCGGCCGGAAGCGTGCTGACGGGCAGCGACGGCTTCGATCCCGGCCGAGCCACCGCGTACATCTCCCGGCCAATGGCCTTGTACAGACCCCACCGGTCGTCGCCCACGGCGTACAGGTCGAAATGGCCGCGCCCTTCGACGTAGCGGAAGTCGGTTCGGCCCCCGAGCCCCTTCAGCGTCGCTTCCAACCGGTGCGCCGCCCCGTCGAGATAGAAGGTGTCGGCCGAACCCACGGTCAGGTGGATCTTCCCGTCGAGATCATGCCTGAGGTCCGGCCAGTGGCGGCGGAGGAGTTCCGCGACGTCGTAATGCTCCTTCCAATACGCGATCACGGCCGAGTCGACCTCGCCCGTCGTGCGGTCGAACATGGGGACCGGGAGCCCGTCGGCACCGCGTGGGGAGAAGACCCACTCGAAGGAGGCGAACTGGCCACCATACTCCCCGACGACGACTTCCCGGCGCGCGTAGTCCTCGACCGAGACCAGCATTTGGCCCTTGTCCTGCGCCAGTGGCCAGGGTGTGCCATCGGGCTTGCGATAGACGTTGGCGTCGTGGACGTAGAGGTCTAGCCCCAAGAAGTCGTGGAAATCACTCGGGTCGGGCGAGGTGGGCCAGGCGCCGCCGAACAGTTTTGGATACTTCACCTGCAGCCATAGCGCCGCCCAGCCTCCAGAGGAGTGTCCAGTCAGCAGGCGGCCCGAAGGCTTGGCGTCCATGCGGTATCGGCGTTCCAGCTCGGGGATCAGCTCGACCGTCAGCGCCTGGCCCCACGGCCCGTTGTTGACGCTGTTGACGAACTCGCTCGTTCCGCTGGGACTCGACTGGTCGATCCCCACCCAGATCATCGGCGGCGCCTTGCCCGTCTTCATCTCATCCCACCGAGCGACGGCGGCGTCGTGGAGGGAGCGCAATGAGCCGCCGAAGCCCTGGGTGTAGTAGACCGTCGGATAGCGCCGGCCGGGATGAGCCGCGTAGTCCGGCGGAGTCACCACCCAGCCGCGTAAGGTTGTCGGCCGACCCCAGAAACCGCTGAGCGCCGGGCTGGCGAAGGTGATCGGGTTGATGTCGGCCTTGGCCGCAGCATAGATCTCCTTCAGCGCCGCCGGCACGTTGGACAGGGGTTGGAGGGGATCGGATTCGGGAATGACGGTCGCAAGCGTTAGGGCCTGGGCGGCGTCGCCGGGCAGGTCCATCTCCACTACCCCGCTCACGAGATCGCCAGGGCCGCGTCCAGTGTAGTTGTAGCTGTGGTCGCGATCGAGCACCGCCTGCACGGCGTACCGGCCGGGCTTGAGCTGCGAGAACGGTGTGGGGAAGGCGGTGACGTCCGCGTCGAAGTCGACCGTGGCACCGGGCTCGAGGCGCGCCACCTCCTGGGCGGCGATCGCGATCGCGCGGGTATCGATCTGGTCCATGTTGACCGCCGCGACGGGCCTCTTGTCCGCGGGTCCGAGCGGCTTGGCGAAGACCAACAGGCGACCGGAGACCGACGTCGCCGACGCTTGACCCAAGCTTACATGGAACACCACCGGAGCGCGCTGGGTCGGCGTGGCGAAGGCGGTCGCTGCGACGGCCAGCACGCTGTGCGCGCGCCGCCAATGAGCGCCGGTCGACCGGACGGCAAGCTTCATGATCTTCATCAAGAATCTCCGGAGGCTATCGGGTAGCGTCAGCCCGACGAGTTAAGAGATCGGTAACAGGATGGGTTGGTTCGCCGCATTCCTCGGCACAGGAGAAGGTAGCAAGCGTCGGTGCGAAGTGCGGAGAGTCGCGAGGGATTTCAATGGTACCGGGCTCCGGCGCCGCGTCCACGATCTTCGTGAAAGCTTGGCGCCACACTCAAAGGCGCCGCGCTGCCTCCGTCGGCGTTCGGTTCTGAGGCTGCCGCGCCCGCTGCCTAACGCATCGTTGCTGCAGACAAGCGATCTGAGGTTGCGGCTACGCCGCAACGGTGATACTTCGCTTGTAGCAGAACTTGGGCGTCAGGCCGCCGATCACATGGAATCAGCGCGCAGGGATACCGCTGAGAGCGTATCGCCGACCGAAACTGTCGGGATCACGTCGTCGGCTCTATACCGCGCAGCATGGGCCAGCTCCCTGGGTAGCGCGCTCGAGTACTATGACTTTGCACTCTATAGCTTGGCCTCCGCTCTGGTTTTCGCGCCTCTCTTTTTCCCCGAGCAAGATCCGGCCGTCGGTAGGATGGCCAGCTTCGGCACCTACTTCCTCGGTTTCGCAGTACGCCCGGTCGGCGGCATCGTCTTCGGCATCCTTGGTGACCGGCTCGGACGCAAGTTTGCCCTCGTCACCACGATCTCGTTGATGGGCGCGGCCAGCACGCTGATTGGGGTACTCCCGACGTATGCTAGCGTCGGGTACTGGGCTCCGTTCATGCTGGTCGGGCTGCGCCTGCTTCAGGGCCTGGGCGCGGGCGCGGAGCAGGCGGGGGCCTCCGTATTGATGACGGAATATGCCCCCCGCACGAGGCGCGGCTTCTTCGCTGCGCTCCCCTTCATGGGCATCCAACTGGGGACCGTGGCTGCGTCCCTCGTGTATTTCGTCCTCCTCCTTCGCACTGACGACGTGGCCCAGAGCTGGGTGTGGCGTCTTCCTTTCCTTCTCAGCGTGGTCATTATCGGCGTCGCGATCTGGATCCGCGTGAAGCTCAAGGAGTCACCGGAATTCGCAAAGCTGAAAGCCCGTCACGAGGTGGACGACAGACCGCTTGCCCACCTCTTGGAACACTCGAAGAAGACAGTGCTGCTTGGTATCGGCCTGCGTCTCGGCGAGAATGGAGGTTCTTCCCTGTATCAGGCCCTCGCGGTGAGCTACATCGTAAACGTGGTCGGCCTCAAAGGCTCGAGCGGAACGCTTTCGCTCGTGTGTGCTGCTTGTGTTGGTGCGGTGGTGGTCCCGCTGGCGGGCATCTTGAGCGACCGCTATGGGCGGGTCATCGCCTACCGCTCATTCGCAATCTTCCAGCTGCTGATTGCATTTCCGGTCTGGTGGGTGCTCAGCCGCGGCGATGAGACCTCGAGCATAGTTGTTATGTCCATCGCGCTCGGAGTCGGGGTCTGGGGCATGTTCGGAGCGCAGGGCGCATTTCTGTCGGAGCTATTCGGTGCACGGCACCGGTACATCGGCGTAGCCATGGCCCGGGAGGTGTCCGCCGTGATCGCGGGGGGTGTGGCTCCGCTGGTTGGCGCGGGCATCATCGCTTGGACGACCAACTTCTATGGCGACGACAAGGAGGCCGCCATCTTGTCATGGGTTCCGCTCGCGGCGTATCTGTCGTTGCTGAGCGTGGTCACCATTGTCACCACGTACTACACGCCTGAGCCCAGAGGCCGTGACCTCGATGACCCGCGTGACGCGGTACAGGATCAATAGGCTTGGCCGCGGCCTAACGTGCGTTGGAGCAGACGGGCGATCTTCGGAGTGCGCGGGGCTGCGCCCGCACCTTTTGTTTTACTCGCCCGCAACTCAACTTCAGGCGTTAGGTTGCAACAACTCTCCCTTTAGATCCCGTGGCTGAAATCTCACTCGCCGTAACGAAAGGCGTTCTCGCGTACGCGACACCTCCGCGCGAGAAAGAACGTCAAATCGCCTACACGCTGGCCACGCCCGACATCGCCGCACGCCTCGGCGAAGTCACTACGAATCATCGCCTAAAGGTGAGACTTGGAGGTCGGCTAACTCTAGTCGTCGCAGATCGCGGGGCGATTTGGCGCGCCCACAATGAGCAGTACGCGGACGACTTTGATGCGCTCTTCACGTTTCTTGCCAAGTATCCTTCGCAGCCGATGCGGTTCCTCTGCGACATCATTGATTGAAACGCACTTCAATTGGCACACGTCGTGTCGCTGATCTATGCGCCTGCAACCTAACGAACGCTGTAGCTGACATGGAATCTGGGGCGTTAGCCCGCAACGGAGACTCTCGGCGGATCGATGCGAATTGCGACCTGGAATTGCTATCGCGGGTCGTGCCTTGAGCGGGCCGCCGACTTGGCGCCTCTCGGTCCAGATATCGCCGTTCTTCAGGAGTGCGCCCGACCCGAGTCTCCACGAACGGAGGGGCGGTACGCCTGGTTCGGCGTCAACGCAAGGCACGGCGTGGGCATTGTGGCGCGTTCCCCATATCAGGTCACGGCGGGACCGCTGAACTCTACGCTGGATCACTCTGCGTATCCCGCGATCGTCTCAGGCCCCACGCGCTTCCATATACTCGCGATCTGGGCCCTGCGTCGCCCCAGTTACGTTCGTGCGATCCTAGATGCTCTCGATGCGTACGCCGGGTTTCTGCGCGCAACGCCGAGCGTTGTCGTCGGCGATTTCAATTGCTTCGCCCACTGGCGCGGAGCGGCTCCCTCCAAGAATCACGCTGAACTCGCGCGTCGTCTGAGCCAGGACTTTCATCTTGTCAGCGCGTACCACAATGCTCCTGGCTACGATCCGGACGTACCGGAGCGCCCCACACATTTCTGGCAGTGGTCAGAGCGGAATCCGTTTCACATCGACTATTGCTTCGTACCAGCTGACTGGAAAGACTTCATACGATCGGTTCATGTCGGTCCGTTCTCGGAGCAACACTGGCGGAGTGACCATCGTCCGCTCGTCGTCGACATCGGCCTGCCAGGAAGCATCGTCGCGGTGAGCAGCCGGAGAGATAGGTAACAGAGGTGTCTGAGGACATGGGTAGCACTTTCAGGTTACCCGCGGATGAGGAAGTCGCGCTCATCGAGTATGGCGATCAGCCCCGTGTTGGGAAGGAAAGGGCCCACACGCCGTCGTCGGTTTCCTCCAAGCCGATATGCTGGTTCACGAGCGCGTTCGCGATGTAGAGCAAGCGCTGTTGAAAACGGAACGTCCCGGCGTCGGTCACCCATTTCACGAGGAAGTGCCCACGGTACTCGGGCGTGGGCAGCCGCTCGGGATACGGCCGCCGCGAGCCCGCATAGCGCGACGCGGCCGTAGCATCGCTCTCCGTCCACGGCATCACAGCCTCCCTGTCGGAGTCCTGTGATGCAGGTTAGTCGAGTGTTACCGATGTCTTTGGACTACTCTGTTACCTGTGCCTCCGGACTATACCCGCCGGCGGCCTAACGTCCGTTGGAGCTGGCGCGCCGGCTATTAATGCTCGCTTCGCTCGCAATGATTTGATCCGCTCGCAGCTCAACTTCAAGCGCTGACGCTGTAGAAAAAACCCGGATTGGAGACGGTGTGTGCTGTCGCGGTCCCTAGTTAGGCAGGTTCGGTGCTGGCTGGTTCGTGCGATCGGAGGCGGGGTGCGGCTGGACCATCGCCCGAGGGGAACACCGGCTCGACCGTCCCGAAGCGTTCGCTGTAGCGCGCCCGGCCGTCCGGCGAGTCGATCCGCGCGGGTTATGAGTTCTACACGCCCACCGCGTAACGCGTTGAGGACCAAGCGGCCCTCCGCGCACGCTTTGACAGCGGGCGCTGAGCGAAGCAATCGCGACCTGCGCGCGGCAAGAATCTCTACTGCGTTGCCCTAGTGCGTCCCCCGCAGCCCCATCTCACGGTCGATACGCGATACCAGGCGCGCGAAGCGCGCGTCGCTCCCCCACCGTCCAGCGCCGGATCGCGACGGTCCGCGCGATGCGGAAAATTCCAAGTCGCTCGCTCCAGCCACGCAAAGGCGCTGTCGGGCTCTCCCAGCGCCACGTACGCGCGCCCGATGTTGTACGGCTCGAAGGGCATCACCTTGGCGCGGCGCAGCGTCGCTCGTGCAGCTGTCGTTTGTCCCATCAATGCCTGGATCCAGGCAAGATCCGCCACGAAATCGGGACGTTCGGGCGACAGCTGGATCGACGTCCGCACGGAGGCAAAAGCCTCCGCGAGCATCCCTTCTGTGCGAGCCCCATCGCCAGGCTATTGTGGCCCGGCCCCCACGTGGGCGCGATCTCGATCCTGCGGCGGAATTGATCGATGGCACACTTACTGGAATCTCGTCACGGGGAGCTACGTGCAGGAATTCCGGCGGGACGAGCGCGCGGCCACGCACGCCTTCGCGCTGACGGGCGTCGCGATGATGGAAGCGCTCATCGGCTGCTGGGATGCCAAGTACTACTACTGGTTCATCAGGCCGTCCCAGGCGAACACCGCCATCACGCTGAGCTTCGCGTTGCCGAATCACCCGTCGTATCCGTCAGGGCACTCCTGCGTGTCGTCGGCCGCCGCCACGGCGCTGAGTCATCTGTTCCCGAAGAAGACCAGTGAGGTCGACGCGTGGCTGACCGAGGCGGGGCTGTCGCGCATGTACGCCGGGATTCACTATCGCTTCGACATCACCGCCGGCAAGGAGCTCGGCGTCAACGTGGCACGCCGCACGATCGCGCTGGATCGAAATATCGGCTTGCTGGCCGCCATCGAGCGGTAGGCGCGACGGAGTGCAGGTGGCTGTTCTCCACCTGCGCTCCTGACCCGCACCGCACAAGTATGGGAGCCCATACAAAGCGCATCATGATCCCTGGCGCGAGATACGGCCATACGAATCTGATCGCTGCTGATTGGAGAGCGTTGGCACGGTTTTACGAGGAGCAGTTCGGCTGCGTTCCGGTGCCGCCTGAGCGAGACTTCAAGGGTCCGGACCTCGAGCGCGGAACCGGTATCACGGGCGCGCACCTGTGTGGAGTGCATCTGCGTTTGCCCGGTCATGGGGAGAACGGACCTACGCTCGAGATCTTCACCTACAACATTCTCCGCGAGAGACCCGGGGTCGGCGTGAACCGACCGGGGTTCGGCCACATTGCGTTCGTCGTCGATGACGTGCCGACGGCACGCGAGGCCGTATTGCGCGCCGGCGGGAAGCCAGTCGGCGAGATCGTGACACTGGCGACCGCGACCGGACCGAACGTGACTTGGGTCTACGTAACTGATCCCGAAGGAAACATCATCGAATTGCAATCGTGGTCATGCTGATCTCAACGGACCCGTCAGAGGCTTTCATGCGCTCCTGCCTCGTTATCGCTCTCGCCGCCACCGTCCTGTCGCCGGCGACGCCCGTTCAAGCACAAATGCAGACGCGAGTCGTCATGCTCGGCACCGGTACACCGAGACCGAATCCGGATCGCTCCGGGGCGGCGACCGCGATCGTCGTCGGCGATCGCGCCTATCTCGTCGACTTCGGTCCCGGTGTCGTCCGCCGCGCCGCGGCGGCAGCCGCGAAGGGGTTTTCCGCGCTCGAGCCGACGAAGATCGCCGTCGCGTTTCTCACGCATCACCACTCCGACCATACGGTCGGGTACCCGGACCTTCTACTCATGCCCTGGGTCTTCGGTCGTAAGGAGCTCGATGTCTACGGTCCCGAAGGGACGGAGGAGATGACCCAGCACCTCCTGATGGCGTACCGGCGCGACATCGAGAACCGCACACGCGGGTTGCAGCACGCCGCTCCCCTGGTGGTACGCGCACATGACGTCCAACCTGGAGTTGTGTACAAGGACGACCGCGTCACTGTCAAAGCGTTCGCCGTCAAGCACGGCGACTGGGCTCAAGCGTTCGGCTATCGCTTTGAGACGCCGGATCGTGTCATCGTCATCTCGGGCGACACCAGTCCCAGCGACGAGGTGGTCGCCAACTGTCAACCGTGTGATGTTCTCATCCACGAGGTGCAGCTGACGTCATACAATGTCGAGTCGGTGCCGGACTGGCCCGCCTATCGCGCGCGGTATCACACGACCACCGCTCAGTTGGCGGAGTTGGCGAACCGGGCCAAAGCTGGGCTGCTCGTCGCCTATCACAACGCGGCCGGCGAAGACGGACTGCGAGATATTCTGCAGCAGATCCAGCGCGCCTATCGCGGCAAGGTCGTCGTCGCCCGCGACCTGGACGTCTTCTGAGTGCGCGGCAACGATGTCGGCGTCACATTTCCGTGCTGTCCCTAACGGGGGTTGTCCCTGACGGCGCACGTCGCTTTGGACGCGGCTGGCTCGCTCCGCTTGCTTCACGACCGGCCGCCTAACGAACGCTGGCTGGGGCGTTGTCCAGCAAGCTCCTCGCGCCGCCGCCCAGCGATCGCTGAGCTGGGGCGTTAGGTGGTAAGCGGCTCCCGACTATCCGCGAGGAGGTGGCAAATGCGCAAGGTCGCGATAGTCGCCCTCGGTCTACTGTGCGCCCCGGCAGTTTTGTACGGCCAGGCATTACATCCTGACTCGCTCTTCCCACGCCTTCTTGGGCATTGGGTGCTGCGCGGCACCATTGCCCGCCAACAGACCGTCCACGACGTGACCTTCGAGTGGCTGCTGGGCCGCGAGTACCTTCAGATGCGCGAAGTATCTCGCGAGCGAGCGCCGAATGGCACTCCTGCCTATGAAGCGGTGGTACTCTTTGGTCGCGATCCCAGGACCGGCGCGTACGCCTGCTTGTGGATGGATAACACCGCCGCGGCGGCGTTCCCTCCCGAGGGCACCGGCCGCGGTTCCGTCGCCGGCGATTCCATTCCCTTCCTCTTCCACTACACCGCGACGACGAGCTTTCACACGACCTTCGTCTACGATCGTGCGAAGGACTCGTGGCAGTGGCACATGGACAACGACAGTTCCGGAGTGCGCAGACCATTTGCACGAGTCACCCTGACGCGGCGATAGGCGGCGCGGCTGCGGCGCGGGCCGGCTCCGGCCCTCCGGTTTGCCGACCTCCCGCGCCGGATCGTCCGCACGCGGCGCCGAGTGACACGACGAGGAGGAGGCCGGCGACGACAGGAACGCGGATTCGCATGACCGTCACCCTCTCAACGCACTGTACGGTTCCACGCTCGCCGCGCGGCGTGCCGGGACATAGCAGGCGGCAAGCGCCACGGCGGCAAGCGCGAAGCCGGCGATGGCGTACGTGATCGGATCGGTCGGCTCGATACCATAGAGCAACTGCTGAAGCGCGCGACTCGCGACGACGGCGATCGCGATGCCGATGAAGATTCCGCCTGCCGCGAGCGCACCGCCCTGGCGGAGAATCAGCGCGAAGACCTGCGGACGCGTGGCGCCGAGCGCCATACGCACGGCGATCTCCTGCGTGCGATGGCTCACCAGATATGCAAGCACGCCGTAGATGCCGATGGCCGCCAACGTCAGTGCGAGCGCGGCGAACGCCGAGAACAATTGCATCGCGAACCGGTTGGTCGACGTCGACCGCCGCCACAGGTCGTCGTAGCTGAACTGCTCGAAGAGCGGCAGAGACGGATCGACGGCCGCAATGGCGGTGCGGAGTCGCATGGGAAGGATCGCGTCGCTCCGCTCGGTGCGCATCACGAGTGTTACGGTATTGCTGAACCACACCCAACTGGCTGCCGGCGCCTGCTCATACGGCACGTAGATCTCGTCGAACGGCCGCGCGGTGAGCCAGTGGCGCACGTTTCGCGACACACCCACGATCTCCCGCCAGACATGGACGCTGTCATCGCCGCAACAGTAGAAGCGCTTGCCGAGCGGACTCTCATTCGGCCAGAGGCGATGGGCCAGCTCCTCGTTGATCACGACGACTGGCGGCGCACCGGCGCGGTCGTTCGCGGTGAGCGCGCGGCCGCGCACGATCGGGATTCTCATCGTCTCGAAATAGGTCGGCGAGACACCCAGGAAGTTCGCTGCAGGTTCCTGCCCGGGCGGAAACTCGCGCCCCGCGATGTGGAGCTGGACGTCCGGCACGCCATTCCCCATCGGCAGGCCGGTGGTGGCCGCGACGGCGCGCGCGTGCAGGAGTGCGCTCACCGACGCGAGCAACCGCGTGATTCCGGATGCGATCTGAGCCGGTGATTGATATCGCGAGCCGGCCAGCGAGACGCGCACGGATCGGAGGCCGGTGGGATCGAAGCCAGGGTCGATGTCGGCGAGATTGCGCGCGCTGCGCACGAACAGCACGGCACCCGTCATCAGCACCAGCGCGAGCGCGATCTCGCCCACGACGAGTGCGCTTCGCGCGTGATCGCGCGGACCCGCAGCACTGGACGTCCGCCCACTCTCACGCAACGCCTGCTGGACGTCGCCGCGCGTGCTGCGCAGCGCCGGGAAGATGCCGAGCACCAACCCGGCCACGAGCGTCGCGACGATGACGAAGGGGAGCGTCGCCGCGCCGACGTCGGCCTGGTCCAAGCGCGGAACGCTGGCCGGCGCGATACGCAGCAGCAGCGTCGTCGCACCGGAGGCCACGGCCAGCGAGGCCACGCCGCCCATCGCCGCCAGCACCACGCTCTCCGTGAGGAGCAGTCGCACGACGCGAGCACGCCCCGCGCCGAGAGCCAGGCGAACCGCGATTTCCCTTCGGCGCGTGGTGAGCCGGGCCAGAATCAGGCCCGCGATGTTCGAGCACGCGAGCAACAGGATGAGCGCCGCAGCGCCGAACAGGACACCCAACTGGCGCTCGTAGTCGCCGGCCAAGTCCTCGCGAATGCCGACGACGCGAACCGATCGATCGATCATCGCCGCGGGTTGCAGCGCGGCGATCTCGCGCGTCACGCGCTCCATGTCGCGCTGCGCCGCGGCCAGCGACACCCCCGGCTTGAGCTTGCCGTACACGAGCAACCAGTGCTCGTTGAATTTGGTCTTGTGCTGCGCGGTGAGTGCCAGCGGAACCCAGAGCTGTTCGCCGTACGACTCCGGCGCGTAATCCGGCGGCGCCACGCCCACGACGACGTAGGGCGTCTCGCTGAGGGAGATCGTCCGGCCGACAATGCCGGCGTCGCCACCGAATTGCTGCGTGAAAAGGGCGTAACTCAGCACGACGACGTGCTCGCGGCCCGGTGTGGCTTCCTCGTCGACGAAATACCGGCCGGCCGCCGGCGGCATGACGAGCGTTCGAAACTTGCTCGGAGTCACCATGGCGCCTGTGACCCGCTGGGCGAAGCCCACGCCCGACAGATTGAACGTCGCGCCGCTCTCCGCGGACAGCGACTCAAACACGCGGTTCCGCGCGACCCATTCAGTGAATTGCCCGGGCCCAACGCCCGTGCGGAGATCGCGCTGCGTCTCGGCGACCACGGCGAGACGGTCCGCGTTGGCGTACGGCAAAGGCCGCAGCAGCACGGCGTACACGATGTTGAAGATCGCCGTGTTCGCGCCGATGCCGAGCGCGAGGGTGAGAATCGATACCGCGGTCACGACGGGACTCCGCGCCAACTGTCGCAGCGCGGTGCGCACGTCCATGCGCAGGGCGTCGCGCCACTCCTCGCGCTCGCGCCGCCGCATTCCCGATTCGTCGATTTGCACGCACACGTTCTTGAGCGCGCTCACGTCCCCGATTCGGCGCGCCGCCTCGTCACAAGCCGCCGCGCGGGACATGCCTGTCGCCTCGAGATCGCGCACGCGCTGCTCGAGATGAAAGGCCAGCTCGTCGTCGACGTCGGCGCGCGCGTCCGTTCGCCAGAAGCGCAGGTACCGGCGCCACGCGGCTTGGGTCGGTGGCTCGGTCATGGCTCGGTCATGGCTCGGTCGCCTCGAGCACCAGACCAACCGACGCCACGAGGTGCGACCAGCTCTTCGATTGCGCCCGGAGTTGTTTGCGGCCCTCGGGGGTCAACCGGTAGTACTTGGCGCGCCGGTTGTTCTCGGTCGTGCGCCATTCGGGCTCGAGCCAGCCTCGCATCTCCATGCGATGGAGCGCGGGATAGAGCGAGCCCTCCTCCACGGTGAGCGCGTTACTGGTGCGCTCGATCCATTTTCCGATTCCGTAACCGTGCATTGGTCCCCAGCTCAGGGTTTTGAGGACCATTGTTTCGAGGGTGCCCTGCGGGAGGTCGACGCGCATCGTTGAGCTCCTTACCTAGTTCGACTGGGGAAGCTAATGCATTTCCCTAGTTCGGCAAGGTGAGCAAAGATTCGGCCGGAGATACCCCAGCTCTAAGCCAAGCGCTGGTTATGGGTCGCGACTGAACAGCCGGGTCTCAGCCGCAGCATCCCGGGGCGGTAACTCGAATCTGACCGCAGTTTCTGCGGCCTTCTGCGCCGCGCGCAGCGCGTCTGCGCCATCTGCGTCCGCCGTTCTGCGAAATCATCATCTTTGATCGCTCTACCCGGTAACTACCATCCGGACAGCAAAGAGTATCGGAGCCGGCCATGGCTCGAGAGACAGTGAAGCGGAACGAGTCTTCCTAAAACGCGGCATGGTAGCTACGCTGCGACGCATATGCCCGAAACCTCGACATCGCCCGGCCGCGTCGCACATGCGCTCCGGAGCGCGCGCTTCGCGAGCGTCCTCGTCCTGCTCGGTGTGGCGCTGCGGGTGTGGGCCTACGTCGGGAATCCCTCCCTCTGGCTCGACGAGATTCTCCTCTCCCGCAACATCCTCGGCCTAACGAGTCGGGAGCTGGCGACGCAGCCCCTCCAGCTCGATCAGGTTGCGCCCCGCGGGTTTCTGGTCGTCGAGAAGGCCGCGGTCGAAGCGTTCGGACGAAACGAGCTCGCGTTGCGACTGTTCCCGGTCCTCTGCGCCGTGGCCGCTGTGTTCCTGTTCCGGCGCCTCGCGCAGCGCTCGCTCGACGGCCTCGCCGCTCCGTTCGCGCTCGCGCTGTTCGCCATCGGCGTGCCGTTCATCAATTACGGCGCGCAGGTGAAGCAGTATTCCGTGGACGTGACCGCCACGATCCTGCTCCTGGTGCTCGCCCTCGAGCTTCGGAGGGCGGACGCGACGACGCGACGGCTATTGCTCACCGGCGCGGTGGGCTTCGTGATCATCTGGTTCTCGCAGGCCTCCGTCCTCGTCATGGGAGGGATCGGTGTCGCGCTCGCCGTGGAGTGGCTGCTATCCCGCGATCGCGCCACCGGGCGAGCACTGGTCATCACCATCCCCATGTGGGCGACCGCATCGCTCGTCGCGATCGTCATGGGGCTCCGCAGCATGACGCCGGCAACGCGCGAATTCATGGACGACTTCTGGCGCGGTGGCTTCGCCCCGTTGCCACCCGGGCTGGCCACAGTGACATGGTTCTGGCGGCAGCTGACGTCCATGTTCAGCGACCCGACCCTGCTGCGCTACCAGTTGCCGGTTGTCTTCACGCTGACGATGCTGGCCGGATTCGTCGCGCTGTGGCGCTGGCGCCGAGAGGTCGCCCTGCTCCTTCTCGGGCCGGTGGTGGCGGCGATGGCTGCGGCCGCGGCGCACCAGTACCCGTTCCGTGGGCGACTCATCCTGTACCTCATGCCGATCGTCGTGTTGGCCGTGGCGGCGGGGGCGGAGCTGGTGCGGCGGACGGCCTCACGTCTGCACCCTTCGGTTGGCGGTGCGGCGATGGCGGCGCTGTTCGTGGTCCCGGTCCTTGCGTTCGACTTCCCGCCGTACGAGATCGAGCACACCCGTGACGTGCTTCGGTACCTCCAGCAGCATCGGAAGCCCGGCGACGTCGTGTACGTCTTTCCACTCTCACGAATCGGCATGCTGTTCTATGGGCCGCGCTACGGTCTGCAGCCCACTGAGTGGACCACCGCGGCATGCGATCGAAACGACACGCGCGCGTACCTGCGCGACGTGGACCGGTACCGCGGCACGGCACGGCTCTGGGTGCTGACCTCTTTCGTGCCGCCATTCCGCAGCGCACGATCGGCGGTTCGCCGCTACCTCACGACCGTTGGCGTCAAGCGCGATTCGCTGTCGCTGCGGTCGATCCGCGGCGAGGCGACGCTCGAGCTCTTCGATCTCAGCGACGCGACGCGCCTGCAGGCGGCGACCGCCGAGCGCTTTCCGGTCGATCCGATGCCGACCGACCCGCGACCAGGCTGTCGCCCCTTCGCTCGCCCGACGCCGCTCGACAGCTTCTGATGGCGGCCGTCATTCCGAGCGCAGCGCCGGAGGCGCGGAGGCGAGGAATCGCACTCGTCCCGACCGGGTGGTCCCTCTACCGGGAGGATCGCGATTCCTCGCCTCCGCGCTGCGCGCTCCGCTCGGAATGACAACGAGGCCGCTACCCGCTACCCGTCTCCCGCTACCCGTCTCCCCCTACAGCTCCTGACGCTCGAAGATGCGTACTGCCGCCACCGTTCCCACCCCGATCGCGACCACCGCCGTCGCCACTGGCCAGCCTAACGCCAGTCCCTTCCCCACCAGCGCCCCGCTGATAGCCGGCCACAGACCCACGAAGCCGTACCGTGCCGCCGGTCCCCAGGCCGACAAGAGAAGTGTGAGGAAGTAGAAGGCGAGTCCCGCACCCGCCGCCGCGCCGCGCGAGCGGAAGGCCGCCGAGCAGAGCGTCATCACCACGATGAGCAGCGTGGCGTAGAGGAGCCACAGCGCCACCGCCGCGACGAGCCCGGCACGGTTCCCTTCGCCGAACACCACCGCCGTCATTCCCAGGCAGACCGCGGTGCCTAACGCCGTGGCGGCCACGAGCAGCACAGTCTGGGACAGGATCTTCGCCACCACGAACGCCCCCCGCGAGAGCGGCTTCGTGAGGGCGAGGATCGCCGTCCCCGACGCACGCTCGCCGGATACGACCCCGGCTCCGGCGATCACCACCGCGATGAGGACGAACTGATTGAGGCCCTTGAGGAACTGCAGATAGGCGTCGAGCGCCCGTGGCGCCGGAATCCGGATCACCACGCCCGGCTGCGACGCGCTCATCGACTGCACCAGTGCTGGCGTGAGCGCCGCGATGATCGGGCTCGTCAGGCCGAAGAACACGAGGATTCCCGGGACCACCCAGAGGCGCCACGTCCGGCGGATCTCCGTGAGCTCCTTGTGCAGGAACGCGCCGAATCCCGTCATCGTGCCGGACCGCCGACGAGCTCCACGAATACGTCCTCCAGACTCGCCTCCTCGATCTCGAACCGTCGGAGCGCGACGCCGGCAGACGTGATCGCGGCGGGAATCTCCCGCTGCGCCGCCAGGAGATCGGAGACAGCAATACGAAGTGTACGCTCGGCGGTATCGACTGACTTGAGCCACGTTCGCCCCGCGAGCTCGCTCGCGACCAACGCGGCGGCGCCATCATCCTCCAACTCCACGACCAGCCTGTTCGCCGGGGCGCGCGCGGTGAGCTCCGCAATGTCGGCGCTCTCCACGATGCGGCCACGCTCGAGGATCGCCACGGCGTCGCACACGCGCTCGACGTCGGCGAGAATGTGCGTCGAGAAGAACACCGTCGTCCGACCGCGGAGCGACGCGACCATCTCCAGCACCTCGCGCCGGCCAATGGGGTCGAGCGCGCTCGTCGGCTCGTCGAGCATGAGCAGGCTCGGCGCGTTGATCAGCGCCTGTGCGATGCCGAGTCGCTGCTTCATTCCTCGCGAGAAGCTGCCGACGCGCGTGGTGACCGAGGCCAGGCCGGCCATCTCGAGCAGCGCGTTGGCGCGCTCATCGATCGTCGTACGATCGAGCGCGAACAACTGCCCCGCGAAGTCGAGGTACTCGCGCGCCGTCATCCACGGATAGAAGCCGGGGACGTCCGGGAGGAAGCCGATCTGCGCGCGGACCGCGTCGGTCGCGCCCGTGACATCGTGGCCGAGGACGTGGGCAGTGCCCTCGGTGGGCCGGGCGAGTCCCGAGAGGATGCGCAGCGCCGTGGTCTTTCCGGCGCCGTTGCGCCCGAGGAAGCCGAAGACGGCGCCGGGCCGGACGACGAGATGGACATGGTCAAGCGCGAGCGTGTCGCCGAACCGCTTCGTCAGGCCGCGGAGCTCGATCGCGGGAGGTGCGTTCACCGCTGATCGCGCGGACCGTACAGTGCGTCCACCGCGCGCCGGGCGGTGTCGCCGCCCGCCGTGCTCGCGCCGGATCCGGCGCTCGACGTGTCAACTGTCGGCGGCATGCGTCCCGCGGCGAGATACGCGATCGCGCCCGGCAGGTTGCCGAACGCGACGACGATGGCCCACACCCATTTCCTG
>Ga0207712_10000867_pt1 | contig 22041 bp, 18 predicted proteins | sample KBSS44metaG_FD_184402 | JGI IMG/M metagenome (GOLD analysis project Ga0207712, IMG submission 184402) | Switchgrass rhizosphere microbial communities from Kellogg Biological Station, Michigan, USA - KBS S4-4 metaG (SPAdes) (version 2) | ecosystem: Host-associated > Plants > Roots > Rhizosphere... | reverse complement strand
ATTATATCCAAAGTGGCGAAGAGCAAGAGGCCACTATACTTTTTCTGAAAGACAAGCTCAGCATTGGGTTAAGAGATGAGTATGGTAATCCAAGAATTGTTTACTGGCCGTACGAACAAATTCTCCATGATAATTTTTGGAAGCGGGGTCAATCAATTGTTCGATGTGGTACATACCCCGTTCAAACAATTGAAGTGAATGAAAAAGATTTCGCCGATAAACTCGAAGGGATTTTAAAAGAAAAAGAAAGATCATGGTTGGGTCGGTTCCTGAATAAGAATCAATGGAGGATGATCCGGATGCTGACCGTATTTATTGTGATATTGGTATCTGCATACATCTGGCTGGTTCCTTTTCTGGCAGAAAGATTGGCCAAACGGGTTCCTGTTTCTTATGAAGAACAACTTGGTGACGGGATATATAATGCAATGAAGCCAACATTTACGATCGATGCAGAAAAAACAGCATACATCAATGATTTTTTCAGAGAGTTGAATATCGATTCAAAATATAATATCCGCATTACGGTTGTAAAAGAAAATGTTGCAAATGCCTTTGCAATGCCAGGCGGCAATATTATTGTATATGATAAAATACTTGCCGGCATGAATGGTTATGAAGAACTTGCTGCATTATTGTCACATGAATTTACACATGTAAATGAAAGACATACTACACGGTCACTATTCAGGCAACAGGCTTCTTCACTTTTTATATCAATTATTTTTGGTGATGTTGGTACTATTGGTAATGTGATCGTAAGCAGTGCTGACGATCTGAAAGGATTAAGTTATTCTAGGAAACTGGAAAAAGATGCGGATCTAAATGGGTTAAAAATTTTAAGTGAAAGAAAAATTGATTGCAACGGGTTTGTTCACTTATTTGAATTGTTAGAAAAAGAAATAGCGCAAACAGGTGGTGAACCAACAGAATGGATCAGCAGTCATCCGGATATTGAAAAAAGAATTGCTTATACAAAGACAAACCCGCTTTTTAATAAAAATGGAGAAGAAGTAAATGAAACTTTGAAGACCTTGTTTATGAAAATTAAAATGATTGCCACCCAAGACAATAACAGAGGAAGCCAAACCACAATTCGATAAGAATAAAACGAACGTATAGCACCGATATAGAGAATTATAGACAACTGGTATCTTAAAGCCGGAATTTCATAACCGTTGACAACCAAATTTATAGTAATATCATCTGCATTTTAACGTTATCGTTTGAATGGTTTGATAAATGGTTTAAACTTTGCTTATTATCTTTTGTCTTAAAACGAAATCTTATAAATGTCCCTGGCTAATCAAATCAAAAATCAGCACCTGATGTGGCGGGCTGGTTTTGGTCCTGCAGTTGAACAGCTGACTGATCTTCCTGGTATTTCTCCAAAACAATTATATAGAGCTTTGCAAAAGGCTTCTTCTAAAAAACTTGAGTATATCGATGTAGCTGATGATTTTCTTAAAGGTCTGCTTGCGGGTATCGATGAAGTGGGCCGGCAGGAAAAGGTAAAGGATATGAAAGAAGAGGATCGGAAAAAGATACAGCAAAAGCAACGTGAAAGTGTACGTAGTCTTAATCTTAACTGGTTAAATGTTTTTATAAACACAGATGCGCAATTGGGAGAAAAGATGGCTTTTTTCTGGCATGGTCATTTTGCCTGTCGTAATCTTAATGTTTTTTACCAACAAGGTTTATTGGATGTAATTCGTCGTAATGCGTTGGGAAGCTTTCGGGATATGCTGCATGAAGTTTCAAAATCGGCGGCGATGCTGAATTTTTTAAATAATCAGCAAAACCGAAAAGATCATCCGAATGAAAACTTTGCAAGAGAAGTAATGGAATTGTTTACACTGGGTCGGGGTAATTATACAGAGAATGATATTAAAGAAGCGGCCCGTGCATTCACAGGTTGGAGTTCAGGATTAAAAGGAGAATTTATTTTCCGCCGCGGACAGCATGATTACGGAACAAAAAATGTTTTGGGTAAATCTGGAAACTTTGATGGTGATGAAGTGTTAGATATATTATTATCACAAAAACAAACGGCAAAATTTATCACTCAAAAGATCTATAAGTTTTTTGTAAATGATAATGTTGATGGTGAAAAAGTGAATTGGCTTGCCGATCGTTTTTATAACAGCACTTATGATATTAGCAAATTAATGGACGATATTTTTACCAGTGATTGGTTTTATGATAAAAAAAATATTGGCAGCAAAATAAAATCACCAATTGAATTGATTGCAGGCATTCAACGCATGCTGCCAATGCAATTGGAAAATGAAGAAGCATTGACTTTTTTACAAAGAGCATTGGGACAAATGTTGTTTTACCCGCCGAATGTTGCTGGCTGGCCCGGTGGAAAAACATGGATCGATAGCAGCAGCCTGATGCTTCGTATGCGTATTCCACAATTGATAAATGATGTTGACGAACTGAATGTAAAAGCAAAAGACGATGATGACCAGATGATGGGAAGAAAATCACCGGAAGATGGAGGCAAACCGATGGGTTATGGCAAACGATCTGTCATCAAAGCAACTATTGACTGGAAAGAATATATAGGGCATTTTGAAAAAGTGCAAAAAGAGCAATTGATCGGTTCATTAGCATCAAATTTATTACAAACGAAAAGTAGTGTTAGCAATGAATTGATAAAACAATATGCCGATGCAGGTAGTAAGGAAAGTTTTATTAAGTCGGCAACATTGCAATTGATGAGTACACCGGAATACCAGTTATGTTAAAACAGCTTCGGGCTGTGAGCTATGAGCTACGAGTTTCGGACTCTGCTCACGGCTCGCAGCTCATAGCTCAAAGCTTATAAATATGGTTATCAAACGTCGTGAATTCTTGCAGGTCGGTTCCCTTGCCACAGCATCATTGATGGTGCCGAAATTTTTAAAGGCATTTGAAGCGAAGGATATGGTGCCGGCTGGAAATAAAGTACTAGTGATACTTCAACTGAGTGGCGGTAATGATGGATTGAATACTGTCATTCCTTATCGTAATGATATTTATTATAAGGCAAGACCGAGATTAGGAATTGAGAAATCAAAAATTTTATCGTTGACTGATGAAGCAGGTTTGCATCCTGCATTAACTGGATTTAAAGAATTATATGATGATGGAAGTCTTGGCATCATGAATAGTGTTGGTTATCCCAATCCTGATCGTTCACATTTTCGCAGCATGGATATATGGCATACCGGGAGCGAAAGCAAAGAGTACTGGACAACTGGTTGGCTTGGTCGTTATCTTGATGCACAATGTCATGGTTGTGACAAACCTACTTATGCATTGGAGTTGGATGATACATTAAGTCTTGCAATGAAGGGAGAGGAGGCAAAAGCAATCGCAATGAAAGATCCAAAGCGTTTATTTGGCACAGCAAATCAACGTTTCTTTAAAGATGTAATGCAACAACACAAAGATGAGCCAGGAGAACAGCCTGTTGATTATTTATATAAAACACTTTCCGAAACAGTTTCTTCAGCCGATTATATTTTTGAAAAAAGTAAATTTCATCCATCAAAAGCTGAGTATCCTAAAACAGATCTTGGACAAAATTTGAAAACAATTGCTTCGCTGATCTTTTCTGATATCAATACAAAAGTGTATTATGTTTCTCACGGAAGTTTTGATACACATATCAATCAGCAAACGCAGCAGCAACGTTTATTCACTGAAATGAATGAGGCGGTTAAATCATTTACAAAAGATCTGAAAGATAATGGACGGTTTAATGATGTATTGGTAATGACATTCTCTGAATTCGGAAGAAGAGTTTCTCAAAATGCAAGCGGCGGCACTGATCATGGCACAGCTAATAATATGTTCTTAATCGGCGGCGGTGTAAAAGAAAAAGGATTGATCAATCCAATGCCCGATCTATCTGACCTTGATGAAGGTGATCTGAAATATAAGGTGGATTTTAAAAATGTATACGCTACGGTTTTGAAAAATTGGTTAGCCGCAGATGATATGGCGATCCTGAAAAAGAAATATGATTATTTGAAGTTTGTATAAAACTAACCAGGTTTCTTCATCCATTTTTTTAGCATTGGCGACATAAGAAATAATACAACTCCGCTGGCTGCAGCCACGAGTGCAATTTTTCCAAAAATATCCGTGTATATCGGTAAACTTTCAGCGGGTGATAATGTTGTTCCGGTATCGGTTGGTATTGCCATCCATGAACCAATCAACCCTGCAAGATATTGGCCATAAGAACTTGCCAGGAACCACATGCCCATCATCAACCCCACCATTTTTGCTGGAGATAATTTAGTGATTGCTGATAATCCAATCGGCGAGAGACAAAGTTCACCGGTAACCATAAAGAAATATCCCAAGGCAAAAAAGAAAAGACTCACGATGCCGTTGTTTGCAAATTTTGCTGCAACCACATAGATATAAAACCCCAAACCCAACTGTATAAGTCCCAGTGCAAATTTTATAACTGAGTTGGGCTCTTTATTTTTTTTCGATAACGAAATCCATAACCAAACAAAAAATGGAGTAAGCAACACAACGAAAATCGGCGTAATGGAATTATTTACTGCTGCCGAGGATAATTGTATACCCCAAAGATCCATGTTTACATTTCTTTCTGCAAAGAGGTTGAGTGAGCCACCGCCCTGTTCATAAAATGCCCAAAAGAGAGATGAAAAAATAATCAATACCATTGCTACCATCAATTTCAAAAATGCTTCTTTACCTAATTTACTCGCAGTATAAATAACATAAACAAGAGCAATGATGCCAAAAGGATTAATGATGTAGGAATAGATTTTGTAATAATTAAGGATAAGGATGAATAAAGGAACTGCAGCAATACTCAATATATAAACAACTATTTCATTTGAAATGCCAACACTGCTTTTTGCTTTCAATTTTTCTTGTGAAGGCGGAAGCCCGATTGGTCCAAGTATATTTTGGTTTAAATAAAAAGTAATCAACCCAACTATCATAAATATACCGGCCAATCCAAAACCAAGATGCCAATTAACCTTTTGCCCTACCCAGCCGCACAATAATCCACCAAGTGTAGCACCAATATTTATTCCCATATAGAAATAGGAAAAACCTGCATCACGTCTTCCATCACCTTCTTTGTATAGATTGCCAACGATGGTAGAAATATTTGGTTTGAAATAGCCATTGCCAACAATCATAATTCCCATGCCAATAAAAAATGATTCCTTAACAGGGATTGCCATTACAAAACTTCCACATGCCAATAATACTCCTCCCCATAAAATTGATTTACGTTGACCAAGAATTTTATCAGCCATGAATCCGCCAAGAACAGGCATTGCATAAATCAGCGATTGATACACTCCATAAATAATATTTCCTTTTACATCATCAAATTTGAGATAGTTTACCATGAACAGAATAAGTAAGGCACGATTACCATAAAATGTAAACCGTTCCCACATTTCGGTAAAGAATAACAAATGAAGCTGTTTTGGATATTTGCCTTTAAAATCCTGTATCTGTTCAAGAGTCGGCTGCATAGAAGTTTATTAATAAAGAAAGATAGCAAAACTTTTTTCTGTAAATAAAAAAGGCAGCTGATCGCTGCCCTTTGCAAAAAAAATGTTTATTTATCTCACTCCGTGCATCATCTTTTTTAATATAGGCGATAATGCAAAAAGAACTAACCCTGCTAATCCACACAAAACAACAAACAGCATAAAAAAGTCGTAAATGGTTTTTAATTTAAATCCCGCAAAAGTTGGATATTCAACTTTAATGATTTTCTCTTTTTCAATAATATCTAATTGTTGTGCCGTAAGAACGGAATCCTGTACTTTAAAGATCTCTACAAAGTCAAGATTATTCTTAAACCCTTTATCGTAATCAACTGTTGATGCTATTTTATTTTTCGCCAATGCATAAAGTTCAGCGCCGGAAGGGGCTTTTTGTCCTTCAAGAATGCTTTCCAGATTAATATTCTCTTTAGTCATATTTATATAAGCTTCTGAAGTTGGTGGCAACAACGCTCCCAGTATTCCTGTGAGCACATAACCACCGGCATTACCTAAAAACCATACGCCCATTAGCAATGAAGCAAATCTTTTCGGTGCTAATTTGGCAACAAGCGATAAACCAATTGGTGATAAACATAATTCGCCCCAGGTATGAAGCAAGTAAAGAACGATCATCCAGATGATCCCAACTTTCCCGGCAGTGCCCAATCCCTTTACTTGTGTAGCTATGATGAAATAACCCAGTGCAATTAACAATAATCCCCATGCTTGTTTTACAGGTGAAATCGGTTCAAGTCTTTTCTTATTCATCCATATCCATAGATAGCTAAATGGAATTGCAAAGACCATTACAAATATTCCATTGAAGTTTTGTACCATGCTTGGTGGCATGGTCCATCCAAGAATCCTGGTATCCGTTTGATTATCGGCAATAAAAGTCAATGAAGAACCTGCCTGTTCAAATGCTCCCCAAAAAAACATAACAAAAAAACAAACCACATAAAGTACCCATATCCTGTCTTTCTCCACTTTTGTAATTGTTTTGTCAGATAAGATGAGAAAACCAAGACTGATACCTGATGCAAAAATGAAAGGATATAACCAGCCTTTGATCCATGTCACACCGGGGCCATTAAATACAAGGTGAAGTCCGTATGTTATAGCTAACATTAATACAAACGAAATGATCATATTGGTAGTTGTGAACTTGGCGCTGTTTGATTCATCATCAGGTATATCTGATTTTTTAGGTTTACCTCCAATAGCAATTCCTTCAGGAGTTCTTACATATTTGTTTTTTAAAAAAAGAAATGTCAATGTGCCTATAAACATCGCAAGAGCCGCAGCAAGAAAACCCCATTTGAATGCAGACAGATCACGGATACCATCATGTTTTACATCACCGAAAAAAGGACAAATGAACTGTCCCAATGTTGCTCCAACATTAATGCCCAGGTAAAAAAGAGTAAACGCCGAATCCAACTTGCTTTTTTGTTCTTTGGGATAAAGACTGCCAACCATTGAAGAAATGTTGGGCTTGAAAAAACCATTGCCAAAAATTATCGCCAGCAAAGCAATCCACATGATGTTTGTAGCCAATGATATATTTGTGGCATACAGATTTCCGCTTAAAAAAAGTAACAATTGTCCAATGCCCATTGTAGTGCCCCCTAACAGTATGCAATTGCGGTTCCCAAGAAATTTATCTGAAATATATCCGCCAAGCATTGGGGTGAGGTAACATAATCCAAGAAATCCCCCATAAATAATGGAAGCTTCTGTTTTTCCCATTAGCAATGCTTCTGCAAGAAATAAAGAAAGCAATGCTCTCATCCCATAAAAATTGAACCGCTCCCACATTTCAGTTCCAAATAATACCCACAACCCTTTCGGATGTCCTCTTTGATTACTGGATTCTAGCAATATGGCCTGGTCTCCGGCTGTTACATTGGTCATACAATCGTTTTTTAATTAGCTAATCAGAATTGGTGAAGATATGTTAGTCCAAAATAAAGAAAATCTTTCACTAAGTAATTTTTCATGCTTGTTTTAACTTTCTGCCCGATATTCGCAATGCTTTTTAAAAAAACCAAGATCCAATATGCGCATCCTTATACTTGGCGCCGGCGGTCGTGAACATGCATTTGCATGGAAGATTTCTCAAAGCCCTCTTTGCGAAAAACTTTTTATTGCTCCAGGGAATGCCGGCACTTCTCAATGTGGGACTAATCTCGATTTTGGTGTGAATGATTTTGATGCAATAAAAAAGTGTTGCATTGATGAGAAGATTGATCTTGTTCTTGTTGGGCCAGAAGAACCATTGGTAAAAGGCATCACAGATTTTTTGATCAGCGATCCGCAATTGAACGATCTCGATATTATCGGCCCATCAAAAAATGGAGCACAGCTGGAAGGAAGCAAAGCTTTTGCAAAAGCCTTTATGAATAAATATAATATTCCCACTGCTGCTTACGGTGAATTTACATTAGACAATTATAAAGATGGTGTTGATTATATTAATAAACATGAATTGCCTATCGTATTAAAAGCAGATGGACTGGCAGCAGGCAAAGGCGTTGTCATTTGTGAAAACTATATTGAAGCATTGGCCGAGTTTGAATTGATGATACAGCGGGCAAAGTTTGGTGACGCAAGTAAGAAAGTTGTGATAGAAGAATTTTTACAAGGCATCGAACTGTCAGTTTTTGCATTAACCGATGGGAAAAATTATGTGATGTTGCCCGAAGCAAAAGACTACAAAAGAGTGGGAGAAGAAGATACTGGTCCAAACACTGGTGGTATGGGTGCCGTTAGCCCCGTGCCATTTGCTGATGAAATTTTTCTAAAAAATGTAGAAGAGAAAGTGGTCAAACCAACGATTAAAGGATTAAACGCTGAAGGCCTCGAGTATCGCGGCTTTATTTTCTTTGGATTAATTAAAGTTGGAGATGATCCTTATGTGATCGAATACAATTGTCGCATGGGAGATCCGGAAACTGAAGTTGTGATCCCAAGACTAAAAAATGATTTTCTCGAAATGTTGGTAGCAGCCACCAAACAAGAACTCAATAAAATAAAGATTGATGAAGATGATCGCTTCGCTTGTACTGTAATGGCGGTCAGTGGTGGTTATCCCGCCGATTATGAAAAAGGATATGTCATTCATGGGCTCGATGAAGTGGACACTGCAGAGAGTATTTTATTTCATGCTGGCACTATAACAACGGAAGGAAAAGCAGTAACCAATGGTGGCCGGGTTCTTTGCATTACATCTTTTGGCAATTCAATATTTGAAGCGGTTGAAAAATCAAAGGAAGAATTGCAGAATATTTCTTTTACCGGAATGTTTTATAGAAGAGATATAGGTTATGAGTTTGAATGATTTTATTTGGTAACCAGCATTTGTAATTTTTCTCGTCGTCCCTTGCGTCGCACTCTTGTACTCCAACAATTCTATTTAGCTTATTCGTGAATCATCAGACGTGAATTGTGAGATAAAGCCTACTCACGGCTGACGATTCACGTCTCACGACATTCACCATTGACCATTCACCATTCACGATTACATTTGCACAAACACTCTCCATGGCTGACATGCACTATCACGATTATCTGCAGCTTGATAAAATCCTTAATTCACAATTTCCCGAAAGTGAAAAGCAAAATTTATCCGCACACGATGAAATGCTTTTCATTATCATTCATCAAACCTATGAGCTTTGGTTCAAGCAACTTCATCATGAAGTGGATGCAGTTGCAACTATTATGAGTAAACCTGCACTCAATGATAACTCACCCGAACTGCAAACCGTTGTCCATCGTCTTGATCGTTGCGTTACTATTTTAAGAGTGCTGGTTCACCAGATCGACATCATGGAAACAATGACGCCGATGGATTTTCTTGATTTCAGAGATATGCTTCGGCCTGCATCAGGTTTTCAAAGCTGGCAATTCAAACAACTCGAAGCAAAACTGGGATTGAAGTTTGATAACAGGCATGGTAAAGAGTATTACACAGCTCAACTAAGAAAAGAACATGTTGATGTCATTAAAGACTCTGAAAGCGGTAAATCATTACTTGAACTTATAAATAGCTGGCTTGAAAGAATGCCATTGTCGCCGGCATTATCTGATGATCCAAATTCTTTCTGGCAGATCTATAAAAAAAGTTATGAAGGAAGTCTTGCAGACGTAGAGAAAGGAAACATATCAGCCCTTGAAGAAATCTTCTTCAGTATCGAACCTCAAACTACAAACATCAAACAATCGCTGTCTTCAGCAGCATCAAGAGCTGCATTATTCATCATGCTTTATCGCGGCTATCCATTATTGCAGCAGCCATTTCAATTACTGAATTGTTTATTGGAAATAGATGAGCAATTAAGTTCATGGCGCTACCGACATATGAACATGGTGCATCGAATGATTGGTACAAGAATTGGAACAGGCGGGAGTACCGGCAAAGATTATTTAAAAGCTGCTGCAGACAAACATTATATCTTTCGTGAAATTGCACAACTGAATAGCTTTCTCATAGAAAGAAGAAAACTGCCGGTATTATCCAATGAAATGGAAACGAGATTAGGATTTGTTCATCAATAATTCTCAGAAAAATCTCCCTGTTCCTTCAATTTTCCTGTAAGGCTTTTTGAAGAATGCATCAACTTTAGAATTAAATTCATTTGCATAAACGATCGGTGTGCTATGTCCCGAGTTAGGTAGTATCCATAAATAAGCATTCGGAATATTTTTATAGATATCCATTGTGTGTTCTTCTTTTATTACATCATGATCGCCGCCAATAACCAAGGTAGGACAACTAATTTTTTGAAGATCACTCAACGGGATATGTGGGTTTTCAACCAATAATTTTAATAACTTATATCCGCCTTTTTCCATTTCATTTTTATCCGCTTTGTCTTTCAATCCGGAATACATTGGCATCACCATATCCCATATTTCTTGTGGTACTGCTGTTGTATCGGGTCGAAGATTTGCACCTGTGATTGCCAGCTTCTTTACTTTTTCTGGATGTCGAATAGCCATCAATAATCCGTTAATACCGCCATCACTCCAGCCAACTATATAGGCCGAATCAATTTTCATTACTTCAAGCAATGCTGCATAATCATCCGCCATCATTTCATAGCTGATTGAATCTGCCGCATCAGCTGATTTGCCCTGTGCCCGGCTATCCGCAATGATCACTTTATATTTTTGTGCGAAATAAGGGATCTGCTTTGTAAAGTTATTTATTGAGCCCCCGTTGCCATGAATAAATAATAACGGTTTACCCTGGCCATAAACTTCAACATACATTTTAAATCCGCGGATATCATAATATTTTCCAACGGCCTTATTCTTTCCATAAATGTTTTTTGGATCGTTCATCATCTTCTCAAACTCCGCTTGGAGTTTTGCAAACTCATCCTGCGAATATGATGATAAAACAATTGTAATAGAGGCAATAAATAGAAGCAGTAGTTTTTTCATGATGCCTTGTTTTAGAGTGGGACAAGATAAAAAAAAGAATGAGGCATTTAACAAATACCTCATTTCAATTAACCGTATAGCTAAAAACTAAAAAGACTGTTTAAAAAGTATAACGAATTCCAAGCCCACCATAATGTGCAAAACCTACATAGTCTCCAAACTCAAACGACGGCTGCCAATCGATGGAAATATTGATAGGGGCACCGTTAAATTTATAATCAAGACCTAAGACCCCATCAATACCAAAAAAAGTGCCATCAACATGATAGCTGTGATCATAATAGTCATAAAACCCAACATGGGCGCCGGGCCCTACATACCATTTTAAACCACTGGCGTCTGCAAAGTTTCCGTGGATTTCATACAAACCAGTAAAACGAAAGCCGTGATTCCAGAAATAACCAATGAATTCACCAGCATTGTTTCCATCAAAGAAATGTTTGAATGTAATGCCCGCGCCATCCCAAACTTTTATGCCAAGCGCTGATTGGTAGGAAGAGCTATGGGTGCTTTTGCTTTGCGCCTGCGAAAAAATAAACACAAAAAGGGTTACGAACAATAGAAATGTTTTTCTCATAAAAAATTGATTTTTAATTACTGTTACAACCCCATTTTCGTGCCAGAAAGGAGATGAAAACCTATATAAAATCAATTCTTCCTGAAACTCAACAGGAAATAAATTATTACAAAAAACACAATAAAAGCAGTGGCGGCAAATGTAAATGACGACCCGAAAAATGACCAGATAATACCCGCAATTATGCTCGCCAGCAAACTACAAATACTTTGACAAGAAGTATAAAAACCGACAGCTGTTGCCGTATTCGTGTCATGAGCAATGTTCGTTATCCATGCTTTAACAATGCCTTCAGTTGCTGCTGCATAAATGCCGTAAATGAAAAACAAAATAAAGATCACAACGGCAGATGGATGAAATGCAAATCCTCCATACACGATTGCGAACATAAGTAAACCAACAATAAAAATATTTTTGATTCCCAATTTGTCTGCCAATTTCCCGAAGGGAAATGAAGCGGCAGCATAAATAAGATTATAAAAAATATAAGCAGCGATAGTAGTAGTATCGCTTCCGGTAACTTCTTTTGTGATCAGTAATAAAAAAACATCCGAGCTATTGAACAATGCAAATAATAATAGTCCAACTACAAGTTTTTTATATTCAGCAGATGCAACTTTCCAATATTTAAAAAATGAAAGAAAATTCCCATTGCTTAAAGTAGAAACAGGTTCCTTTTTTTCTTTTAGTAAAAAGATCAGCAGCACAGCGATAATGCCCGGAATAAATGCGAAATAAAAAAGCGATGAATATTTTTTTGGGAAAAAATAAAGAAACGCTAATGCAATGATCGGACCTATGGCAGCACCGACTGTATCCATCGCTCTGTGGAAACCGAATACGCTGGCTTTAGTTTCTTTAGTTGCTTGTTGTGAAAGCAATGCGTCTCTTGCAGCTGTTCTTAATCCTTTTCCGAAGCGATCAATGGTCCTTGCAAAAAAAATCCACAAGGGGTAAACAAGCATTGCCATCATTGGTTTGCTGATGGCACTAAAAAAATATCCTGCTTTTATAAATGGCAAACGAACTCCTTTTTCATCACTTAATTTACCGAAATACCCTTTGCCGATGCCAGAAGTAAAATCAGCCACACCTTCTAATATCCCGATGAGCAAAACAGAAAAACCAATTTCTTTTAAATAGACAGGAACAACAGGATAGATCATTTCACTTGCTATATCAGCAAACAAACTGACAACAGAAAGAATGATAACAGTGCGGTTGATGATACGCATGAATTGAAGTTAAACAATTTGGATTCACACAACCAAGCCATAAATAATCATGAAGATTCTCTTCCCGGAAATCATAACAATTTGCTGCTATCAGCGTTCTATAATTGCTGAACAGAGATCAGAAAGATGAATGGAGCGTCGCAACGGAGGTCTGGTAGAAATTCAGCAGCCAAACCCATGAAAAAATTCTTTTACAGCAAATTAGAGAATCCGAAGCCTTAAAAAAATATTGGCTGTCAAGGCTTTTCGCTTTGCTAATTCAAACAAATTCCTACAACTTTGCACACATTAAATCCAATCCTCATAAATGGGACTTTTTAACTGGTTTACACAAGAAATAGCCATCGACCTGGGTACCGCCAATACCCTCATCATACATAACGACGAAGTAGTAGTAAATGAACCTTCGATTATAGCCCTAAACCGCAACAACCCCAAGGAAGTGCTTGCAGTAGGCAAAAGGGCCTTGATGATGCATGAGAAAACACATGAAAGCATCCGCACAGTTCGTCCGCTGAAAGATGGTGTGATAGCCGATTTTAATGCGGCAGAACTTATGATCCGTGAGCTCATCAAATTGGTATATACAAAGAAACCGATGTTCCCTCCAAGCTGGAGAATGATGATCTGTATTCCTTCTTCAATTACCGAGGTTGAAAAAAGAGCTGTTCGTGACAGTGCTGAACAAGCTGGTGCAAAAGAGGTTTACCTGATCCATGAACCGATGGCTGCTGCCTTGGGAATTGGTATTGATGTGGAAGAGCCGGTAGGTAATATGATCATTGATATTGGTGGTGGTACAACTGGTATTACCGTGATAGCTCTTGCTGGAATAGTTTGCGATCAGAGTATCCGTATTGCCGGTGATGAATTTACCGCCGATATTATGGAAGCTCTGCGCCGCTATCATAGCTTACTGATTGGTGAAAGAACTGCTGAGCAAATCAAAATACAGGTTGGAGCCGCGATGAAAGATCTGGAAACGCCTCCCGATGATATTCCTGTAAATGGTCGTGACCTTGTAACAGGTATTCCAAAACAAATCATGGTCAGCTTCCAGGAAATAGCTGAGGCCCTGGATAAAAGCATTTTTAAAATTGAGGAGGCTATTCTTAAAGCCTTGGAGCAAACACCTCCTGAACTGGCTGCTGATATTTATCGCCGGGGGCTTTACCTAACGGGTGGTGGAGCTTTGTTAAGAGGATTGGATAAAAGGTTAAGCCAAAAAATCAAATTGCCCGTGCATATTGCCGATGATCCGCTGAAAAGTGTGGTGCGTGGCACAGGCATTGCATTAAAGCACTACGACAGGTATCCGTTTGTTATGAGATAAAGCGGCCCGCCTAAACCTTCCAAAAGGGAAGGCTTAACATCATTTTAAATATGAGTTTTCAATTTATAAGCGACCTTCAAAGTCCTTTTCTACAAAAGCGATTTAGAATAGTCTATGCGTAATGTATTTCTTTTCATCCGCCGGTATTTCACTTTTCTCAGTTTCGTGCTGTTGCAGGTGCTTGCACTTTCCATGCTGTTCCGTTATAATAAATTTCACCGGGCAGTTTTTTTTGGAAAGGCAAATGAAATAACAGGGTATGTGAATTCGAAATACGACAATGTTGATGACTATTTTCATTTGAAAGAGGAGAATCTTCGGATACATAAAATGAATGACTCTCTTTTGAATTTGTTGCCGGGTAATTTCATTAAAGTAGATACCGGCTCTCATGTCATAACAGATACAGTTGGCTTTGATACACTTCACCTGATGAGAAAATATCTGGCTAAAGAAGCAAAGGTTGTGAGCAATTCGATCAACAGCCAGAAGAATTATTTCCAGATCAACCGGGGATCAAAACAGGGCATAAAAGATAATATGGCCGTCATTAATTCGGATGGAAGTGTAGTGGGACAAATCGTTGGAGTGAGTGAAAATTTTAGCCAGGCCATGAGTTTGCTCCATGTTCAAAGTACAGTAAGTGCTATGATGAAAAAGAGCAGGAATAATGGAAAAATAGAATGGGATGGTCAAAGCCCTCTTTACTTAACATTAAGAAATATTCCTAAGAGTGATTCTGTTCTAAGAGGTGATACGGTGCTTACTGGTATCAACTCTTATAATTATCCTCCAGGTTGGATGATTGGTACCGTGTCAGACATCGTCGAAGACAAAAGCACCAATTTTTATGTATTGCGGGTAAAGCCTTCGGCAAATTTTCAGAACCTGCAACAGGTTTTTGTGGTTGAAAATCTGCAAAGGGAAGAACAGGTGACATTGGATAAAGCCACGCAAAAAAAGGTAGATGAATTAAACAAAAGAAAACAATGAATAGTCTCTTGAGAAATATATTTCGATTCATTTTCTTTATTCTATTACAGGTGTATATACTGGACAATGTGCCGGCACTTCATAGGTTTATTATTCCTGTAATATATTTTCTTTTTATTCTTTGGCTTCCATTTTCAATCTCAAGGCTCTCGTTATTGGCAATAGGCTTTCTGACAGGATTATCGTATGACTATTTTACGGTTACTCCTGGTTTGCATGCCGCAGCTTGTGTATTGATCGCTTATTTCCGTCCATTTATCGTTAATATCCTGATTCCGAAGGATACTTCTGAATTCAATTACAGCGAGCCTTCTGCAAAAGCAATGGGTTGGGCTCCTTATGCCGTATATGTATTTGCACTTTCGCTGCTTCATCACGGTTATCTACTGTTGTTGGAATGGCTTGAGGTTGGCAATTTTCTTGATTTCCTGATAAAAGTTGTTTCGACTACAGCTATCAGCGTGCTGCTCATTTTTACTGCCGAGATTCTATTTCCAAGAAGGTTAAAGTACAGGACCAACACTGCATAGTTGATCGGAAACTTATAATAGAAAATTAAATAATAGCAACTCCATTTTAAAAACAACTTCTTCGTTGTAATTTGCAATGGTACTGCGTACAACTTACCTCGTACATTTTTTATGCCTGTGTTTAACCAATCAAGAAGCCGTATCATCAGACTCATATTTTCTGTTGCATTTTTTGTAATACTTGCACAGTTATTCAATCTCCAGGTTGTTTCGGATAAATACAGGAAGCTGGCAATGGATAATGCTGTTTATCCAAAGATCGTTTACCCTGAACGTGGGATCATTTTCGATCGTAAAGGGAAAGCTATTTTGAACAATGCCATCATGTATGATATGATGGTGACACCTGCAGAAATAAAAGGAATAGATACTTTGGATTTTTGCAGGATGATGGATATTGATACAGCAGAATTTAACCGAAGAATACTTGATGCAAAATTTAAAAACACTGCTGTTCGCCCTTCTATTTTTGAAGATCTGCTTACACCTGAAATGCAAGTAAGGTTTGAAGAGAACAGCTGGAAATTTCCAGGATTTGTTTTGGTACAAAGACCTGTAAGAGTTTATCCCTTCAATGCAGCTGCACATTTACTTGGGTATATAGCGGAAGTAAACCCAAAACAAATAGAAACTTCTGACGGTTTTTATAGAATGGGTGACTATGTTGGGCAAACAGGATTAGAATCAGTTTATGAGAGGGTGCTGATGGGGCAACGTGGCGTACAATATTTAATTAAGGATAATAAGAACAGGTTGGTTGGGTCTTACGAAAAAGGAGAATTTGATACTGCAGCAATCGCAGGCCGCGGCCTGAGAACATATATTGATATAGAATTGCAACAACTGGCGGAAAGACTGATGTCGAATAAAGTTGGTTCCGTTGTTGCGATTGATCCAAAAACCGGCGGTATCATCGCAATGACTTCCGGTCCTAATTTTAATCCTAATGAACTAACCGGACCTGAGAGAAATAAAAATTATACAAAACTTGTACTTGATGTTAAGGCTCCTTTACTGAATCGTGCAATCAAGGGACAATATCCACCCGGTTCAACTTTTAAACCTATTGATGCCTTGATTGCATTGGAAGAAGGTGTGATAACTCCGCAAAGTGGTATTAGCTGTACTGGAGGATATTATGCTTGTAGTAAAAGAGTTGGTTGTTTAGAAACATGGGTAGGGCATGCAGCTAATTTACGACTTGCGATTGCTCATTCCTGTAATTCATTTTTTTGTAATACCTACCGCCTGATCGTCGATAACCGAAAATATGGGGACGTAAAAGAGGGGTATCAAAAATGGCATGATTACATGAATGCATTTGGATTAGGTACCCGGCTTGGATTAGACCTGCCAAGTGAAGACAAAGCAAATATTCCTGATACATCTGTTTATAATAGGGAATATCGCAATCAATGGAATTCATGTACTAATCTCACGTTAGGAATTGGCCAGGATAAAATGACAGCCACTCCACTTCAATTGGCGAATGCTATGTGTATCATTGCTAACAGGGGTTATTATTTTATACCGCATTTTGTTCAAAAAATTGATGATGAATCTGAAGAAGACACTGCCTTACTCAATAAATATCGTCGGAAACATGAAGTATTAACCCATATTCCGGATGATGCGTATGATGCAGTAACTGATGGTATGCAGGATGTGGTAGAGGAAGGCACTGCACGCATCGCCAAAATTCCCGGTATTAATATTTGTGCAAAAACAGGCACTGCTCAAAACTTTACAATGTTAGATGGAAGAAGGCTCGAGTTACCAAACAACTCCATGTTTGTTTGTTTTGCACCAAAAGAAGATCCAAAGATCGCCTTAGCAGTTACAGTAGAAAATGCAGGCTTTGGCGCTACCTGGGCCGGTCCTATTGCCAGAATACTAATGGAAAAATATTTGAACGATACCTTACAAACAAAAAGCAAAGAAGATCTTGAAAGGATTTCAAATACCAACCTGATGCCTAAATATTTTGTAAGAAAACAAGAGATCGCCGATTCTACAAGAGCCTTTGAATGGTTCAAGATAACAAAAGACAGTTCCTACATTAAAAAGTATGTTTTTGAAAAATTTTCTTTGCCCAATTCCAAAAACGATAAAAACAAAAGAAAGAAAAATAGAAAAGAAGATGTAGCTATTTGGAATGATGAAAGAACTCACCGTCAAAAACAGTTTGTCCGTACAACATGAACCAACGTAACCCTGATATATCAAAAGGAGTTGACTGGAGTCTTGTGTGGCTATGGGTGCTATTATCAGCAGTTGGCATCATGGCAATTTTCGGAGTGACCTATCATGATGGTGACAATGTAATTCAAACGTTTCTTCGCTTTAAAACTGATTATAGCCGCCAATTTTATTTTTTCATTGTGTCGATAGTCATCGGCATGTTCATACTTCTTACTGATAGTAAATTTTTTCCAGCAACTGCTAATCTGTGGTATGCGGCAGGTATATTTTTGATTCTTCTCGTTTTTCCATTGGGATCAAAAGTAAAAGGAACGGAATCCATTATTAAAGTGGGTGGCAGTTTTCAATTTCAACCTGCTGAGTTTTGCAAGATTTGTGTTTGTCTTGCCCTGGCAAAATATCTTTCAAGACCTGAGACGGATTTCAGGCGAACGCAATCGCAACTTATAGCCGCGGGCATTGCTTTATTGCCGGCAGTCTTCAGTATAATGCAAAGCGAAACAGGCTTGGCGCTGGTATATCTTTCTTTTTTTATTGTGATGTATCGTGAAGGTTTGTCATCGGTTGTTCTCATTATTGGTTTCTCAGTTGGTACATTAGTAGTGGCAACATTACTTGTTGAAAAAAATTTATTGGCAATTATTCTTACCTCAATCGCTGCGTTGATTATTTTCATCATGCGGCGGCAAATAAAAAGAAACCGATCTGTTCTTGTTAACATTATTCTTGTTTGGCTTCTTTGTGTAGGCATTCAACGTTTTGGAGTTCCCTTTGCTTTCAAACATATATTAAAAGAACACCAGGTAGAAAGAATTTTTAGCACCATTGGTAAGGATATTCCGAAAGAATATAAAAAAGAGCATAGGAAAGACGAAGCAAAAGCGCCGGGTAAAAAGGATGTAGATTACAACGTAAAACAAGCAAAGATTGCAATTGGTAGTGGTGGTTTTGCCGGTAAGGGTTTGCTAAAAGGCACACAAACACGTTTTGATTTTGTACCCGAACAAAGAACTGACTTTATCTTTTGTACAATTGGCGAAGGCTTTGGATTTATCGGAAGTTTGGTGTTATTAGGTCTCTATCTCGTTTTATTATTTCGAATAGTAACGGTAGCAGAACGTCAGCGTAGTGTATTCAGCAGGTGTTATGCCTATGGTGTTGGCGCAGTTTTCTTTTTTCATATTGCCATCAATCTTGCAATGGCGGTTGGTCTTGCACCCGTCATTGGTATTCCTCTGCCCTTCGTCAGTTACGGTGGTACTTCTTTACTTACCAATACAATTCTTCTTTTCATTCTTATTCGTTTGGATGCTGATCGGCAAATGGTTTTACGTTAATCATCCGAATTAAATTGAATTAGCAGAAATTCGTTACATGAAAATTATTCCTTTAAGCGAGGGCACCTTTACGATAGACAAAACCAAACTCTTTATTCCATTTGATGAAGATGTCCATGATCTGCAACAACGTCCAGTTGGAAGCCTGCTGGTAGAGATCCAACCTTTTATTATCATTACCCCGAAAGATATTTTATTGCTTGATACCGGGCTTGGCTTCGAGAAAGAGGGGCAATTACAAATTCATAAAAATCTTATTGAAGCGGGTATCGATCCATCAGGAATTACAAAAGTTTTATTGACGCATTTGCATAAAGATCATGCTGGTGGTGTTTCTATGGGAACGGATCACGAACAATTAAGTTTTTCTAATGCTAAATATTATTTACAGGAAAAAGAATTGCGTTTTGCTTTTGAAAAAGGATTTCCTTCATTTATTCCTGAGGAATTGGAACTTTTAAAAAAATCAAATCAAGTTGTTTTATTGATGGATGATGAAGGTACAATTGATGATTACATTCATTATAAAAAAACGAGAGCCCATTCTCCTTATCACCAGGTTTTTTGGATCAAAGAAAATGATAAAACAATTTTTTTTGGCGGCGATGATGCTCCTCAATTGCAGCAGATGAAACATCGGTTTACTGCCAAGTATGATTATGATGGGAAAAAAGCAATGGAACTAAGAAGAACGTGGTGGGAACAGGGACAGAAAGAGAAATGGACATTTTTATTTTATCATGATGTAAAGAACCCAGTCATTGAATTTTAGATGTACGATTTCAGATTTATTTATAATGTTGATTCTTCACGTATCCGAGATCGATAATAAACAAAAGGCCCGCCCTTAGTAGAGCCGGCCGTTGCTAACCTATGAAAAACACCGAGATTGAATTCTATTGTATTAAACTTCGAAATCGTTTATTCGGGCGGTCATCCTTCCTTGCCCGCACTTGTTCTTCTCTCATTTTTTGAATACCCTGGATGAATTCATCTTGTTTTCTAAAAACATCATTACTTCTTTTCTCTCCAACAATTTCACGAAACTCGGTGCGATAACGGATCCTTAGATCAACAATTTTTTGTTGTCGTATAAGAACATCATCTCTGTTTTCTTTCAGGGTCTGTCTCCATTCTCTGAAGTAACGGACAAAAACGGGGGTAAATCTTTCGGCCTCATTGCGGGTAAGATTAAGTCTCTTCTGGATAAACTCTCTCATCTTATCCCGTATTTTATCATTGTCATCATCCTGCGCCTTAGAAGCAGATCCGGCGAGCAATGCAAGGGTTAATATGAGCAAAAACTTTTTCATTGATTATTAATTCATCAGGGCATCTTTTTCATCATTTGCACTTAAAGCTATAGCATCATTTAAAAAATCCTGTATCTCTTTTTCTGAAACATCTTTCATTAGTTCTTTTATCTCAGCTTGCTTGGCTGCATCATTCTCATCATCGGCTTTTTGACTACCATCTTCATTTACTAATGATACCAACTCATCTATCTTATCTTTACTTACTTTTTTGTCTACATTCTTTTCGATCCATGCTTGTGGGTTTTTATTTGGATCCACCTGGTTGGATCTGAATAAAACCAACCCGCTAATTGCAACTATTCCAATTACAACAGCAGCAACTGCCAGACGATACCACCTGTGTTTTGTTATTGAAATAACTTTTGTTTCTTTCTTTTCTCCGAAGGAGTCATTGCGGACAACCCTTTTTTCAAGCTTTTCAAAATAACCTGCAGGTACTGAATAAGGTTTTTTATTTTTTAAACTGCTGAGTAATGGCGACAAAGTTTCGATCTCGTCTTTACTTGTTTGGTAATCGGTATGTTCCCTTAATCTCTGTAACATACCGCTACTAAAATTTTGAAAATAATCTGCAGGAACAGCGTAAGGCATTTCTTTAGCAACATTGCTAAGCAAAGCAGATAAATAAACTAACTCTTCTTTAGCGTCAACTGCTTCCAAAGCTTTTATGCGATTCAGGATTTGATCAGCTAAACCTTCAAAATAACCATCAGGCACAGCATAGATATTCTGAGGACTGTGACCTATAAGAGTACTTTCTAACCCTGCTAATTCATTCAATATGATATTCCTGTTTGTCATTTTACCGTAATTGAGACGGCTTTTGATCTTGTAAGTTTAATGATTCTTAATGTAATCCTCTATTTTTTTAACCGCATGATGGTAGCTGGCTTTCAATGCTCCCTCGCTGGTTTCCAACACTCTACTCATTTCCTCATAGGGCATTTCATCATAATATCTCAACTGAAATACAATTCTCTGCTTTTCAGGAAGTTGCTGTATGCCCAATTGAAGTTTCCACTCCAGTTTATTTCCATCAAAATCCCGGTCGGCTTTTATCTTATTTTCAAGGCCACTTTCCACATCGCTTAGGGACACCGATGCTCTTTTCTTTTGCTGCTCCAAAAAAGTTAAACATTCATTGGTTGCAACCCGGTAAAGCCATGTATAAAGTTGACTGTCTTCACGAAAATTTTCCAGTCCGTTCCAAACCCTGATCATTACATTTTGAAGCACATCATTTGCATCATCATGATCAACGACCATGCGGCGCAAATGCCAATACAATTTTTCCTGGTATTTTTTAATGATGGATGTAAACGCCTTTTCCTTTGTAACAGGATTACGAAATTCTACGAGCAATTCACTATCGCTTAAGGTTGTCAGGGCCATGTGGTTCGGTCTTTTGCCAGGTTTAGAATATTGGAATACGGAAGCGTTTAACCTGTTCAATAGTATAAAAATATAATTTTTTATTTTGTTATACTAGCTTTAGTTTTTCATAGCATCGCCTGCTGCGTC
>Ga0207712_10000865_pt1 | contig 22082 bp, 46 predicted proteins | sample KBSS44metaG_FD_184402 | JGI IMG/M metagenome (GOLD analysis project Ga0207712, IMG submission 184402) | Switchgrass rhizosphere microbial communities from Kellogg Biological Station, Michigan, USA - KBS S4-4 metaG (SPAdes) (version 2) | ecosystem: Host-associated > Plants > Roots > Rhizosphere... | reverse complement strand
CCGCTCTCACCCGCTCTTTGCGATCGGCCGGAAGAACCTAAGCCACCCGGCCGGCTGCGATCGCGTGCCAACTTCACGACGCGATCCGCCCGTTCGTGTCAGGCCGCACGATGCGCTCGACCCTCAGCTCGATCGCCTTCCCGTGCTCGACGTCGTGATGGAAGGCCTGCGCTAAGGCCAACACCTGCGGTTGCTTCCACTCCGGCGGCGCAGCGAACATCGCCGCCACGAGCGCCTCGGGACACAAGGGCGTGATGCGATCCCCGTCCACCACGACCATGCGGTGGGTGGGTGGCGATTGCGGCCCGGACTCCTTCGCGTCGTCGGTCATCGCGGCGAGACCTCCTGCATCCGGCTGAGCACCGAGCCGATGGGTGTCGGCGTCGATCCATTGCGCGGCGCCTCGAGCGCCGGCGTGACCGCAGACGGCAACGCCGCCTGCCGCATGACACCCTCGGCAATCTCGGCCTGGTAGAGTTTCAAGAACACGCGCCACAGACTCCCGCCGAAGGTCCGCGCCTTGAGCGCACCGAGCCCGCCCATCTGCGCGACCACCGTCCGCAACGCCGGGTTGCTGCGCCACAGCTCGAGTGCCTCCGGTTCCACGTGCTCGCCGAGGTTCTGCATCACGACGCCGAACGCATGCGCCGCTTCGGCCTCGGTGTCGCCGTCGAGCAACTCGCGCAGATCGCCCGGCAAGGGGAAGAATCGGCGCGTTTGTCTCGCCGCGCGCAAGGCGGTCCGGACCGACCCGAGCTGCCGATCCGACACCGCGTCGAAGTAGGCGGCGATGCGCGCTTCTGACAGCGCCGCGCCGTAGAGTTCCGCCGTGACCATCAGCTCAGCGGTGAAGGCGGGGAGATCATCCCGTGTCATCGTTTGTCGCTCCCATCCGGCGGAGGAATGCCGCCGCCGCGGCCTGATTGCCTTGCGTCTTCTCGGTCAAGAGCGTCGCCTGAGCGGCAGGAGGAGCGTCCTCCCAGCGACGTTTGCCGAGCCAGCGGTGGGGGTACGGGATGTATCGACCGCCTTCGCGCTGCCAATCTGGACGCTGCTTTGAGGCCGTGACGGCTGCCAGGATCACCTGGCGCAGCATCGGATCGGGGTTCAGCGCACACCAGGTTTTCAGTGCGTCGGCTTTGCCGACTCGGCGGGACGATGGCCACGTCACCCAGAACTCGTCGAACGCCTCCGCTGCGGTCGCGCACGCGGCATGTGTGTTCCCTTCCACTTCCGATCCGTTCCCTTCAAGATCCTTTCCGATCGGTACCGAACCCTCGTCGAGCGTTCGATGACCATTCGTCGAATGCTCGTACATCGGCAATCTAGAAGGCTGTTTCCGGTCTATCCGCTGATGGTCTGACCATGATGGGAAATCGGCGTAGCGGCGACCCTCGGAGACGTACAGACGGATCAGGCCGGGGGTCACGAGCTCGCCCAGCGCCCGTTCGACCAGAGCCGTCGTGGTCTTCGGGTGGTAGCCGAAGATCAGGACGCGCAGTTGCTCGGCGTCACAGACGAGCCGACCATCATCGTCGGCCTCGAGGATCATGCCCACCCAGAGCCGATAGGCCACGTGCGAGAGCGGCCCCACCTTGCGATGCTGGCGATGCTCCGGTTTGAGCGTGCGTATGCGGGGCATACCCTAGGCGCCATCTCCCTTCCTCTCGCCGAACAGTACGCGCACGCGCCCCGTCGCCCTCATCGCGCATCGAACAGGCTCAGGCACGAGGCTCACTCCCGCCCCCGCACCACCACGCCCAGCCGATACCGCCCCGGCTCCGGCTCCACCCGCGTGTCCTGGAGGCTCAGCGTCACGTAGGCCTCCCGCCCCGACACGCCCGGCCAGAAGCGCATGATCGACAGCGCGAGATGCGCCTTCCGCTGCGGGCCGATCCCTTCCAGCGGGATCACCACTGGACTCGGCCCCGGCTGAAGCCCGGGAATGTCATCCAGCCCGATCAGCACCTGCACGGCCCAGCGGCCCTCGTGCGGCAGCGTGACGGGCTCGGTGAGCATGACCTGCACCCATCCGTCGCCCAGAGGAATCACGGTGTAAGCGTCCTCCGCCTGCGCGGGGGCGGCACAGAGGAGGACGAAGAGGACCAGCGCTTTATACACGTCCGTCTCCTTCACCGGCCGGGCCGGGCGTCAGGGGGTTTTGGGGATCATGGCATCACCCAGCGATCGTGCTCGAGCGCGGACATGCCGCACCGCGCGCACGAGATGGTGCCCTCGGTCGCGCCACTCGGGAGCGTCCGGGTGAGCCAGGGTCCATTCCATTCGTGCCCACAGTCCTCCCGCGCCGCGGCGGGCTGATCGCAGCGACAGGGGCAGCCAGGGCGTGAGGGTCCACACGACGCCACCATCACGCGCACGCTCGGCTCTGCCATCACGCCCCCGGTCCCCGCTCGGGCGCGGCGGGTGGGGCTAGGAAGGCGCGGGCATCGGCAAGTGCCGCGTCGAGTCGTTCGCGATTGGCGGTCGCGTTGTGGAGCTTGTCTGGCGTCAGCGGCCCGCGCTTGGCATCGATCGCCGCCACGAGGTTGATGAGATTAGCCTCCAGCGCGTCCCGCTCCTCCCCCGCCCGCGCCCCGGCGTCCAGCGCGGCGGTCACGAGGGCGAGGTGCTGCCCATACTCCGGCTCCACCTCCGTCAGCCCGAGTTCCTGCAACTCAGTCCGCAATGACGTGAACCACTCCAGCGCCTCGCGCACCGCCACCGGGATCTCGGCCATGTCAGGGGGCCTCATGTCCATCCGAGTTCGTGCGCGACGTCGGCCGGGCTCTCGGCCTTGAACGCGACGCAGCCATCCTTGCGGGCCATCGCCAGAAATGTCTCCTGCGCGGGCCGCAGCTTGCCGCCCGGGCGCTTGACTTCGATGAAGAGCGGGCACGCGCCGGCGACATTGGTCGCCTGCGTGCGCGCGATGGCCCAGACCGGCACCCAGCCCATGATGTCGGGCAGCCCCTTCACGCCGATGTGCGAGGCCCGCCGGTAGCCTGCGCGCTCGCGATTCATCCCGAACGCCACGACACCATGGGCGTGGAGGAGGCGCAGAATCTCGGCCTGAATCACGCGCTCGCGCCGCTGGGGTCGCACCGCGCGCAGGCTCATACCCGCCCCGTCCGCACAAGCCCGGCGACAACTTCCTCGGCGCAGCCCCGGCAGATCCGGCGGCGGGGCCCGGCTCCGGGCGCGCTGGGATCCGCGTAGAGCTCGACCGCGCCAAGGGTGAGCGCGGCCGCGCAGAGCGCGCAGAGTGGGACGAGGGTCACCGCCCGTTTGTCGGGTATTTGTCCGGGTCGCCCTCGGTATCGGGGGGTATTCTGGGGGCGCGAGCGTGCACTGGCCTCTCGCCTAACTGCGCGCCGTGACGGGCTCTCGGGTCCTCTCGCGGTGCCCGCAGAAAGGACGGCGGATTCGGGCGTATAATCGCCGCCGCTTCGCCAACTCCGCATCAGGCTTGCCCCTTTCGGCCGCGCGACCGGGCCCGTGTCGGGGAAACGTCGGGGTGACGCGCGGCGTCGAGCCGCGTCAGGCCCCCGCGCATCCGGGCCAGATCCACGATGTTGTACCGCTTCACCGTCGTCAGGCTGGTGTGGCCGACGAGCCCCATCGCGGTGAACGGGTCGACCCCGGCCGCGAAGAGATCGCGGTACGCGGTGCGCCGGCAGTCGTGCGGGATGGCCGCGGGGAAGCCGGCCTTGCGGCGCGCGCGGTCCCACGCCTTCGAGAAGTCGCGCACCGGCCGGCCGCGGCGGTGGAACACGAAGGGGCAACCGAGCGCCCGGATGGCATGGCGCCGCTCGATCACCGCCCGGAGCTCGGGATCCTCGGCGTACGGGCGCACCTTCTGCCCGGTCTTGCTGTCGTAGATCCGGATGGAGCCCTCGACGCGGTCGATGTTGTCCCAGGTCAGCGTCATGATCTCGCTCGAGCGCCAGCCCGTGAGGTAGACGGCCAGCATCAGGTCGTTGACCGGGTCGCGCAGGTAGGCGTGGATGCGGTCGAAGTTGGGGCGCTCGAAAAAGCCCTGCCGCGCATTGCGGACGGTGATCGTCGGGAAGTCGGGCACGTGGGCGAGCCGCTGATGCCGCTTGGCCAAGACGCACGCCGCGCGCAGCCCATAGAGGCGGGTCTGCACCGTGCCGGGCTTCCAGATGCGGAGGGCCTGCGCCGCGGCCTCCTCGAGCGCGTGGAGCGTGAGCGCCTGCACGCGGCGGTCTCCGAGCCAGCGCTTCACCGCCCGAAGCAGTGACCGCATCGGCCCCATCTTGGCGCCGCCGATCTCAAGGTGCGCCTCGTAGGCGTCTAGGATCTCCGCCACCGTCAGGCGCGTATCCGGCAACGCGACGATCTCGCCGCGCGCCTTCTCCGCCAGCCGCCGCCGGAGCAGCCGTTCCGCATCTTGGCGCGTGACCTTCTCGGGCGGGATGCCCAGCGCGCGCGCCACCGATTCGACCCGGTCGCCCTTGGCGTAGTAGTAGATCGACCAGTGCCCGTTCCGCTTGAACGCCCGGCCCATTCCGCGCATGTCGGTCCCCCTCGTGGTCGTGGTGTGAGGTGGGCCGATCATAGCGCTAGGCCTTGCTGGAGCGTCCGCCGCTCGCACATCCCGGCGTAGGCCGGATTCAGCTCACAGCCGAGCCACTGGCGCCCGAGGTCCTGCGCCACCTTCGCGACGGTGCCCGAGCCCATGAACGGGTCCAGCACGGTGTCGTCGGGTCGTGAGCCCGCGAGGATGCACGGCTTTACGAGGTCTTCGGGGAACGTGGCAAAGTGGGCCTCTGGGTAGGGCTGCGTGGCGATGGTCCAGACGGAGCGGCGGTTGCGGCCATCTCCGTTCCTGCCGTCTGCCTTGCGGATCCCAGCATGCGGCGACATCAGCCCACCCGTCGGCTCGGGCCGATGCAGAACGGAGCGCGGGTGATCGGTCCCGGCATCAGGCTCGCGAATACTAGCCGCGTCGTAGAAGTACCGCTCGCTCTTGGTCAGCAGGAACACGTATTCGTGCGCCTTCGTCGGCCGGTCCGTCACGCTCTCCGGCATCGGGTTCGGCTTCGCCCAGATGATGTCCGAGCGGAGCCACCAGCCGTCCGCTTGGAGCGCGAAGGCCACGCGCCAGGGGATGCCGACAAGGTCCTTGGGCTTGAGGCCGGGGACCATTGGGCGATGCCCGGCCCAACCGTCTCTCGGAGCAAGGTGGGCGTGCTCCATAGCCCCGCCTTTACCGTGATTGTTCTGTGACGATGAGTTGTAGCTGTCCCCGAGGTTGAGCCACAGCGTGCCGTCGTCGGCCAGCACCTCGCGCACGCGGCGGAACACCTCCACCAGGTGGGCCACGTACTGCTCGGGTGTCGGCTCCAGGCCGAGGGAGCCGCGCCAGGCCGCGCAGCGGAGGCAGGCGCCGGTCACAACGCGCTTGTATCGAGACTCCGCATTGAACGCCACGGCAGCGGCCGTCGAACTGTCCCCCTTGCCGTTGTTATTGTCGAGGGTCCGCGTCTCCTCTTCCCACTCGTGCGGACACGCCGCGTCCCCGTCCCACACCTGCGGCGCGGTGCTATAGTCGCGCAGCCCCCAGTAAGGCGGGCTCGTGACCACGCATTGCACGCGCACGCCCTCGGCCGCCCAGCGGGCCAGCGTGACGCGGCAGTCCCCGACGGCGAGGCTCACGCCCGCCTCAGCGTCCGCCGCTGTCCCGGTGCCGGGACCAGCGTGTGCTTGCTCGCGAGGTACTCGTCGATGCGGCGCTCCGAGAAGCGGATCAGGCGGGTCCCAGAGGGCACCAGCCACGCTTGGTAGGGCATCCGATGGCGGCGCTTGATGAGGGTCCTGACCGAGAGCCCGACGCGCGTGGCGGCCTCCTGGGGCGTGATGAGGCGGTCAGGCGGGGCGCTTGGCTCGACCGTGGGCGCGCTGTCCTCCTCCATCGCCAGGCGGGCCCCGAGCTGGACCACGAGCGCCGCCGCCTGCGCCCGCGGCAACGCGAGGATCTGCTCCGGCGAGAGGACGGGGGGCATGGTCATGCCTCGCGCGGGGGTGGGGCGACGGGATCTAGCGTGAGCGTTGCCCCCTGTGGCTTGGCGTGGCGCACGGGCATCATGGCCGCCCGCCAGCCGTCCCCGCGAAAGCGCAGCATCTCCTCGGGCCCGGCCAGCCCCACCTCGATCGCGTCGCCGGTCATCAGCGCGAGGATCGGCGCCAGCACGAAGCGGTCGATGGTCACGGTGCGCGTGCCGTCCGTGACGACGCCATACGAGCCGCGCCCGAGGCCGTGGTCGCAGTCGTCGCCAACCGTCCCGCGGCCGTCGCAGGCCTCGCAGTCGTGCTGGCAGTCGTCACAATCAGCATGCTTGAGGCCGGTCCCGTCGCAGGCGCCGCACTCCGCCTCATCGGCAAGGGCCCCATGGCAATCCGGGCAATCCTTCGGATCGTCCACGCCGCCAACCCAGGCCTTGACTGCGGCGCGCGTGATGCGCCCGGTTGTCGGCCAGTCGCTGACGAGCTTCGTCAGGATGTCGTCGGCCTTGCCAGGCCAGGTGCTCGCTGGCGATGGCGCGTCGACCAGCATGAGTGCGCGCCCGTTGGTCGCCCCGGTCCACGTTCTCCCGCCCAGCGTCGCGGCGAAGGGCGCCTTGGTGATGCTAAACGTGCTCTCCGAACTGCACAGCGTGGTCAGGCGAGCGAGCAGATTATCGACGGCCGTCGTCATTGATCCCTACCCCTCCCCCGGCCCCGCCGCGTCGGCGAGGGCGGCGCGGACGGTGTCGCACATGACCCGCGTCGTCGCGTCGTGGCTGCCCGTGATGCGGAACCACTCGGCGCGGCTCTCCGCGCTCCACGGCCCGCCACGATGGAAGAGCAGCACGAGGGCGAGGGCGTCGCGCAGGGGCGTGCACGCGGGGCAGGTCGGCATGCCTAGGCCTTCGGCATCAGCGCGACGAGGTAGTCGCGCAGCTTCGTCAGTTGCTCGGCGTCGGCGTACCCGAGGCTGACGCCCGCCTGCTCCTTCACGATCCCGTCCCACGTCTTCCCCTCGTAGCCGAGGGCCACGCGGGCGGCTTCGATCTCGGCCTTGAGGGCGTCGGGGTCCGCCGCCTTGCCGGGCTCGTGCATGTCCTGGCCGGTGACCTCGGCGCCGCTGAGGGAGTCCGGCGTCACCGTGGTCGGCGCGCCGGGCCCGGTCTCCGTCGCCGAGAAGAACACCTCTTCGGCCGTGACCTGGCCATCGCTGATGGAGTTCCACAGCCCGCGCAGGTCGGCGATCTGGCTCCCGGTCCACTCGGCCACGGGGAGCTCCTCGTAGGCCTCCAGGTGCTCGAGCGTCACCTTCCACTTGGCGAACGCCTTGACCACCGCATCCACCGTCTTCTTATCGGCAGGCGCATCGTCCTTGCCGCCGACGATCGCGCGCGCCTTCTTGTCGTAGGCCGCCACGAGGTAGGGCGGCACGCCGGCGAGGATCGCGTTGCGCATCGCCTTCGAGGCGCCCGACTGAATGGCCATCTCCTGCTTCTTGGGGTCGAGCAGCACGACGCTGCCCGAGCGGAGCTTGAAGAACTTGCCGACGCGCATCGGCCGCGCGACCCGGAAGTTCGTCTCGAAGTCCACGAAGACGCCCTCCAGGTCGAAGCCCTCGCGGTCCTCGTTCAGGATGCGGGCGGTCGTGGTGCAGTTGCCCCATCGCCGCGCCAGCGTCATGGCGGCCTTGATGGACGGGCCCTCCACCTTCACGATCTTGACCCCGCCGTCGGGCTGCTTCTCCTTGTAGGGGATGGAATAGAACGCGCGAGCCGCCTCCTCGGGCACCAGGTCGAGCTCGGCCAAGGCGCCCTTGATCACGTCGGCCTCCTTGCGGGGCCGCTGGACGGCGACCTGAAGCATCGTCTCGTTCTCGATCCGCATGAGCGCGTGGCCCTGCGCGACGAGGGCGCCCGCATCGCTCTGGATGTCCAGCGCCGGGGCGGCGCCGATATTGGTGACACGTCCGCGTGCTTCGGCCATGGTAAAGCCTCCTCAGTTCTTCGGTCGCTCGGAGCGCCGGGTATAGGGACAGGTGTTGAAGTAGTCGCAGAATTGCGCCGAGCACCACCAGCTCTCGGGATTGGTCGGGACGAAGATGCCGCGCTTCACGGCCTCCACCGCCGTGTTGATCCGCGACACCATGGTCCGCACGTCCTCGGCATCACGCGTCGTGTCGAGCGGTACGTGCTTCATCTTCTTCTTGACCGGCGTCCGCACGAGGAAGTCGAGCGTCAGCTTCTTGGGCAGCCGCCCTACTTCGGCCTGGCGGATCAGCGCGTACATGCTGAGCTGCTGGCTCTCATCGGCCGCGCGCGCGTTCGGCGACTTCTCGGTCGTTTTGAGATCGCGGATCACTTCGCCCACCGCCGTCTGGTCGATGAGGTCGATCGTCCCGTGGATCACCAGGTCGGAGTTCTTTGGCTTGACGGTGATCTTCCGCTCGACGCCGATCGGATGGACGGCCGGCGCCACGGTCTGGACGTGGTAGGCCGAGAGGTCCACGGCGAAGTCCTTGGACTCGGCCTCCACTGTCGCCACGCCGCGCCCCACTTCCTCGGCGCTGAGCACGACCCCGCCGCGCCAGGTGGCATCGAACTCCGTCGCCGCCGTGTCCCGCGTCTCCTCCACCGTGGGCAGCGCATCCGTCTCGAGCTTGCGCTTATACCCGCGCCGCGCCACGGCATGGACGACGGTGCCACGGAGGGCGCGGGGCGACGAGGGCGCGCGCTCCTTCTCGATGTAGCGGCGGCGGAACTTCTCGCCGCACTGCTGAAGCGTTGTCAGCGCGGAGTTGTTCCACTCGATGGACAGGTCGCTCACCGATCCACCTCCTGCATCGTCCGCAACATGTCCGCGCACTCATAGCAGACGTCGCTCGGGCCCGCGGCGCCGCAGAACAGGCACGTGGCGGGCACCGGCTGCACGAGGTAGCGCCCCAACGGATTCGGGACCGACCAGACCACTACGCCACCACCTTCGGCTTGCGCGGCTTGGCTACTTCGCCCACGCGCTGTGCGAGGACGCAGGCGTGGTCAAGGAGCCCGCGCATCTGCACAAGGCGCAGTGCCATCGGCGGTCCGCCCCCTGCGGGAGCCGCGCCGCCCTCCGTGAGCCGTCGCATCTCAGCCAGGGTAGCGATCAGTTCTTGCTTCGGGCTCATGCACTCTCCTTTTCTCCGTGGACGCACCGCCGCACGTGCTCAGCAATCGCCAACGCCTTCGCCTCTTCCCCGCTCCCCGCGCTCACGCCGTGGGGGCAGATCTCAGGCCAATCGGCGCAGAATTTCACATACGCCTCGTAGCCGCCCCGCCGCCGCGACACGACGCCGACTTGGAAGCTGCGGAGGTTGTCGGGTAGGCGTGACGGCGGCGCGACCGGCGCCAGCATGGCCAGCGCCACCTCGGCAGGCGTGAGCGCATTCGGCGCGTCGGTCCATCCGCGTACTTTCCATGGCGCACGCCGTCCGGGATGGTGCTTGGCGCTCCTCATAGAACCAGCGCCTCCTGTTGCTCGCGCGCGCCGAGATTGCGCGGCTCGTACCGGGCGGCGCGCCACTCCCGCCACGGAATCGTCTTGTCGTACGCGCCGATGATCCAGCGCTGAAAGCCGATCAGCTCCGGCGTGCGCTCAAACGGCATCGGGTACGGGCGACACCCGAACTCACGGAGACGCGCCCGACGATGCTCGCGATCCTCCGTGGTCTCGCCCGGCCAGTAGCCGATGAGCATGTACACCATGATGTGAGCCGGCTTGACGCCGTGCCGCGTGAGCGCCTCGAGTCCGCGGAAGAGTAGGGCCTCGTCCCTTGCGTTGTCCCAGGCCGTGTAGATCCGCTTTACCCGCATGGAGTCGTCGCGGTAGTCCACGCTCGCGATGGCCGCCGCCGTCTCATCGGTCAGCATGCGGGCATTGATGCCCTGATTGAACGACACGCGGAATCCTGCCTGCAACTCGTCAATGCGCTCGGCCCACCGCGGCTGCCCGAAGAAGTCGTTGTCGAGCAGAATCACCTCGCGCGGCCAAGGCTCCCCGCGCCAGATCTCGCCGATGGTCGCCACCTCCGACACCGCACCCTCTTTGCGTGGCACGACACAGAAGCCGCACCGGAGACGACACCCGCGCTGCGTGAATCCGATGGACTGCGCCCAGCGGGGATAGATCGTGTAGTCCTGCGCGATGGTGTCGATGCCGATCCGCTCCAACGACGACGCCACGTCCCAGCCGGTGCCGCCGAGAATCACGTGTGGATAGATGGCCTGCGTGCGCTCGGCGAGAGGCCGCGTGCGCTCGAAGATCAGAGAACCATAGACGCTATCCCACGACGGGTCATCCAGGCGCGGCTCGATCGCGTGCGCGTTACCGGCCTGCCGCATCACCACGTCATTCCCGAGCGCCCGATGGTGCGCGGCGACACGCATGAGGGCAATGTTGGGGATCTTGCCGTCGAGCTGAAGTAGCAGGACCCTCACGACCGGCTCTCCGCATGCGCGGGCGGGTTAGCGAGCACGACGATCCCCTTCGCCTCGAGATTCGCGCGCACAATGCACTCCTCGACCCCCTGGCGCGCCCGAAGCAGAGCGGCATCGATGTGCGCGCCACGCACGGCGAGCGCGTGTTGCTGCTCGCGGATGCGACGCTGCTCTGCCTCGAGCGCGGCGATCACTACGAACGCTCCTGGTCCTTCGGCGTCTCCCCCTCGGGCGGGGTCTCCGGCTCCTTGTCGTCGGGTCCGGGTCCGGGCTCCTTCTCCATCGCGTGGCCTCCTGGTTGGGTGTGCACAGTGGGGGCGCCGACGCGGGCCAGCAGGGCGCGCGTCCGCCCGATCAGTGATGCGCGACTCGGCTCCGTCACGTCGCGCGCCTTGGAGTCGTACTCGCGGAGGAGCGCCAGCATGTCGGGCGCGGCGGCGATAAGCATCGCGTCGGCTTCCAAGGAGTCAATCGGGCGGAGTATCGCTGGCCCATTGATCCGAGCAACCGCAACATTCCTGTCGGCCATGACGAACCACGAGGGCGCATCGTCACCGTAGGCTCGTCGGATAGTCTCCGAGTTGCACTCGGGATAGTTCACAGCCCTCCACGGCCCAGGCGTGTAGCTCACGGCGCCACCATGACGAGCAGGAGCCAGGACGCGCCCGCGCAGGCCAGGCACGCGGCGAACCCGAGCGCGTTGCGGATCATCGCCCCATTTCCTCGACGTACTCCAGGCGCGCGGCCACGAGCCCCAGCGGCTCCGCGACATTGATGCCACGCGCCGAGCACTCCGCGCCGAGGGCGCCGGCGAGATGCGCCAGCTCGGACAGGGGCGCGGCGGCGAGGTACGTGGCCAAGTTGGCGTGGTGCGCCTGCGCGCGGATGGCCGCGAGGTTCTGCATGTGAATCTCGGTGGCGGTAATCATTGTGTTGCCTCCTGTTCCATCTCGGCCAGCTCCTCCTCCGGCTCCTCGATCGCCGCGCCGACTGAGAGGGCGCACCCGATCAGGAACGCGATGGCGAGGAGGGCGAGCCCGGCCCATTCGGCGAGCGTCATGCCGTCACCCGCTGAAGGCGTCGCTGCGCCTTGTTCCATCGCTGGTAGCACCGCGAGCACATGCCACGGGCGGCGTAGCGGCGCTCCGGGTGACAGGACACCGTCGCGGGATCGCGCTTCTGCATCCGCTCATGCTTGCGCCGCCACTCGTCGCGCGTCACTTCTCTGCCTCCAGCCCTTCGAGCGCGGCCAGCAGCGCGACGATGTCGGCCGTGGCCACGGGCTGGTGCGTCAGCGGGCACCTCCGAATCCACTCGGCGCCGACGCCTTCGATGATGGCCGCCGCCGCGACGACGAGATTCTGGACCGAGCCGAGATCGGCAATTCTCACGGTGACGACCGTGCTCGTGCTGGCCATCAGCCCCTCCGCTCGCAGCCGCGACACACGGTCCCGCGCGTCACCCGACCACAGCCCGAGCACGGCGCGAGCGGACCGCGTCGGATCGCCGCCGAGCGACTGACCGACAGGATCACCGGCCGCTTCGTCATGCCGTCGTGCTGCGGGGTCATCGCCGCGCGCCTCATGCCTTCTCCGGCGTCGGCTTCGGCGCCACCCGCTCCACGCGCGCCGGGTGCAGCACGCGGTGGGCATCGAGGAGGGCGACGGTCGCGTAGGTAGATGGGCATGACGGGCAGAGGTGAATCATCAGCGCCCCTTCTGCATTGCGCAGTCCGGCCGGTGAGCGTCTCGCTCGCCGCCGCACGTCGCGCAGAGGAGCACGCCGCCGATTGCGCGGGATCCGTCCTCGAGGACTCGCCAGACGACGTCACGGCGCATTACTTCTCGCCTCCGTTAGTGCCGGCGATGGTCTTGTACGTGAGGGACATCCCATAGTCATTGACGCCGTCCTCGATGGGTACGCGTAGATCGCGTACGAGCTGATTCCGGCGGAAGGGCTTATAGTCGACCTGGTGCTGCCACCGCCCCCACTTGCGGGTAATCGTCACGACGTCGGGATGCTGATCGCGGAGCGACTCGGCCATTTTGAGACGCCCGTCCGCTAGATAGAGCGTCTCTGTGTTCCCGCCACGCATAAGCATGGTCTGCTCCTTGTCGGCGAGAAACGCGTTGAACAGTACCGTGCAGTAACCGTCCTTGAGAATCCGCAACGAGAGGTCCGTGTCCTCGTTGTAGCGACCGCGCCACCGGTGCGAAAGGTCGTTCCTAAGCAGGATGCACGAATAGATCCGCGTATTCATCGTGAGCGCCGGGACAGTACCGCTCTTCCGCGTTACGAACATGAAGTAGTTCATCCCGGCCATCGCGACGTTGGTATAGCGGTCGCAGAAGTCCTCGATCGCGCGGAACGGGACACCGGACTCAACGGGGCACTTGAGATTATTCTGGAACCTAAAGAACCCGGAGATATTGTCGTCGAGGATCCAGTGCCGGGCCGCCCCCGCCTGGCGGGCGTGCTCCCAGATCCAGTTGCGGGCCGGGATTGAACCTTGTCCGAGATTCGAGAATGGCAAGCGCAGGACCTTCTCTACCGCGATCACTCCGGCGTACTGATCGAACTCCTGCGGCTCGACGACGATGAAGTAAGGCACACCGATCGCCTCAAGTGCCTTACTCGTACGGCGACTCTCCCAGCGCCCCTTCGAGACGATATAGATCGGGTAGCGGGGATCAATAGCACCTTGCGTCCGATACGCCTTGTCGGCATAGCGCCCGATCTCGGCGGGCGGGTACCAGATCGAGGCGGTCTCCTTCGTCGTCTGGGGAATCTGCTGACCCAAGAGCGCCGCGAACGCGGCACGGTCCTCACGGCACCGGAAATGGACCTTCACGGCGCCCCACGACTCAAGGTCCTGGTGCTCATAGGCCGGCATGCCGGCCCAGTTGCGTTTCCAGTCCGGCGAGATGTCGAACAAGGGGGCCTGCTCGTCGCTCACGCCCGCCCTCCCGCCTTCGCCATCTTGGCCCCGAGGTCCAACGCCATCTGAATCCGCGGCATCAGCGCGCGGATCTCTCCCTGCAACGACACCAGCAACTCCGCCGTCCGCGCCTCCTTCGGCCGCACCTCGTAGCCGAGCAGATCGGCCAGGGTGAAGAGCACGGAGTGGTCGCCCGTCACGCGGATGAGCTTGACGAGGTGCTCGTCGTCGGCGGGGAAGTGGCGGCTACTGTCGCCGCCCAGCGTCGTCCGCATCGACAACTCCGAGGGCGAGTAGTCGAGCTCGGCCGCGAGCGCCTTCATCGGCAACTTCGACGTGACGGCGGTGCCGTGGATGGCTTCGCGGAGCGTCGGGAAGATGCGCCCGTCGGCTGTCATCGCGCGGCCTTACGGCGCACCGTGAACGACCGTGAAGAAGGCCCCGAAATCCGGGAGAACTCCGCGCGAGGCCGTGAAGCTTCGCTTCCCTTCACGGTCGGTATCGAAAAAAAATGAGTCATGGACTTACGCCACCGCCATCCGCCAGAGCTTCACGACAATGGCGCCCATCGCGGCCACCATGAGGACCAGTGCCACGATCCCGAGCGCGCAGCCGCACAGCTTCGCGATGGCGTCCAGGTCGCTCTTCGGCTTGGCGGTCCCGAGCCGGCGCGCCCGCTCTTCCGGCGTCCAGGGCTCGCTCATGCCAGCCACGCCGCGAGGGCGAGCAGGGTGAGGCCACCCAACAGGATGAGCGGCATCGCGACCCACTCCGGGATGCGCGGCTTCATCGCCACCACCGTGCCACCAAGAAGGCGACGGCCACGATGAGCCCGAGGGCGGCGGCGCGGTCGAAGTCGGTGCCGGGTTGGCCGCGGAGCATCAGGCGGTTGCCCCCGTCGTCGTCGTCCCGTTGCGCGCCTCGGCGAGCAGCTCCTTGGCCGCACGGATGACCGGGGCGCTCACGTATCGGCCGGCGAGGACGTTACAGACGTGAATCTTCGTGACGCCCGCCCGCGCAGCGACTTCCCGTTGCCGGATGCCGCGCTGCTTGAGGCGCTCCCGGAGGCGTGACAGGGCCGCCGGATCGATGCTAGGTTTGTACGCGTTTTGGTTTGTCACGTGTTGGAGATTAGCACGACTCGTATGAATTGCAAGGGAAATAAAACGACTCGTGGGAAGACCAAGGACTCGCGCGCGCGGCACCACACCATTTGCGCAATGGCTGTGGGCGCTTATCGACTCCGGGCACGCCTCAGAGGAGCAGATTCAGGCGTGGTGCAACGTCGCGAGGAAAACCGTCCTGGCGTGGCAAAGCGGGGAAGGGCCACTCCATCCGGATCACGTCCAGCAGACGATTCAACAGCACCTCAGCCGTGAGCCAGTTCGGGACGCGCGCTCCCTCGTCGACTCCGCCCGCGCCGAGATCGCCGCTCTGCCCTACCTCCCCGACGACATCAAGCGCGGGATCGATGCGCACCTCGCGGGCCAGGTCAACCTCCTCAACATGATGGCGGCCAAGATCGACTACCTGATCCGACAGGTTGAGGAGATGCAACGGATCACACGGCCCGCCTATCCGGAAGCCGTGCGGGATCTCCAGGCACTCGAAGCCGAGCCGGAGCGGAAACCGCCGCCACCCGATGACCCACCGGAACCGATCCGATTGCGGCCGGTCAAGTCCATCAAGTCGCCCGCGAAGCCGCCGCGGGAAAGGGGGGCACGGTAGTTGCAGCCCGCGCTGTGGGCGGTTATCCACTCTTCTCTGCGCCGAGGAGGTGCCCGTCCTATGGATCTCGTCACGCTCCGGCGTCTGCACCACATCGAATCGGAACGCCACCTGAACGGCCGATGGGATGGCCTCGTCCGTCTGCTTGAGAAGTGGACGCCCCACATTCAGGCTCGACGGGACGGCGACCACGCCGACCTCTATGACCACCTCGCCGCCATCCTCGTCCGCGCGGCCGAGCAGCGGGAGACGCCCCCGCTTTCTGTGGTCAAGCCTCCGCAAAAGGTAGTGCCGAGCACAGGGCAGAGCGGCGAGAGCACGGCCGTGTCAGATGCCGGATGAGAAACCCGGCGACCGCGTTACCGAATTGCGGAAGGTGGCTTGCCCGGAGCGGCGAGCAGTAAGGACACAATTCGCTCGCCCTGCGTCACGGTCCCGCTTTATAGTAGCGTCCCGCGCGCCTCAGTCACGTGTCTGGCCTGCGCGAACGTTCCGACGATGGAGTCCGCTATGACGAAGACCGTGGCCATGCTCGCGCTCGCCCTCACGCTCGCCGGCTGCGCGAGCGGGGCCCCGAAGATGTGGGTCGGCAAGAATGCCCAGGGGAATGAGATCCTGACGGCCCGCTGTATCCCCCAGCAATCGCCCAGCGAGTGCAGCGCGATGCAGACCGTGACGATTACCAAGGTGGCGACCGATGAGGAGTTCTGGATCTTTGAGGCGCAAGTCGAGCTGCGCGCCAACATCGGCTTTTCCTATGGGCGGGTGCCGCGACACTTTGCGTCAATCGGCAACCAAGAGCGCTGCGAAGTCGCCCGCGCAGAAGTCACGGCGACCGCGACGCCAACCGGTCCCTGCCAGGGGCCGTTTTACTTCCGCCGGGACAAGGCATGAGGCTCGCCCTCGCCGTCGCTCTCTTGGCCTGCACCGCGTCCCCCGCCCCGGCTTCCGGAGCCCCCGTCTGGGTCTTCATCGCGAAGACCAGCGCGCCGAGCGGCGGGCCGATCACGGAGACCCCGTCCAAGTCGCACGCCACCGAGGACGCCTGCGACGAGGCGCGGAGCGCCTGGATCCGGGCGCAGACCTCCATCCTGATCGTGGAGCTTGGTCAGTGCCAGCCCGTCCCGGCGGTGGTGCCCGCGAAGGGGAAGTAGCTAGCCGTTACTGAGGCGCGGCCACCAACTAGGCAGCGGCACCTCGTGGGGTCCGGTCGCCATGGCCGAGATGTCGTGGTCGCGCGTGAGCAGGTGCCCGGGGATGTCCTCCATCCGAATCCAGAACGGCGCACCCGCACGATACGGCAGCTCGATGAGCGCCGACCCTTTCCAGCTCTGGATATGCACCCGCCAGACCTTCACGCCTTCCGCTCCACCTTCTCGTGCGGCAACCGCGCATCCGGCGTGCTGAAGCGCTTCGCGGTATGCGGCCCATGCAGCGCCGCCTTCGGCGCCAGCCACGCGGGGCCATGGAACGCTGGCGCGGGGGCGGGCGCGAAGTCGGGCGGCACCGGCCACTCGCGCAGCTTCGCCGCGAGCATCTCCGGGTCCATGGGCGCCGGGAGCCCTGCCACCTCCAGTACCTTGGCGCGCACGTCGGGGTCCTCTTCGATCAGGCGGAGCAGCTCGGCCTTGTCAATCGGCATGCGTGGCCTCCTGTCGCCCGCTCGGAATCCCGCAGTGGCCGCACACCAGGACACGTCGCACCTCCTCGATAGGCCTGTCGGACGATCCCGTGACGATCTCCGCATTGAAGTCGTGGCCCGCCGAATTGGTGCACGCCACGGGCGGCGCGGGGAGCGGCATCCAGTGGGAGACGCGGAAGTCCGGCCACTCTTGGTTGCTGCTCACCCACCAGTAGGACGGCAGCAACCACCCGTTGGTGTGCTGCTCGCGCCGAGCGATGACTGCCGTCTTGTCATCGTCCTCGACGTCGCTATACCTGCCGGGCGCCGTGACGAAGGCCAGCACGCGTGTATCAGGGTCCGGCATCCGCTCTGAGCACGCTATCCAATCCATCGCGCCCTCCCGCGCCCCACGATAGCATGCTAGGATCGCCCCATGAACGCCAAGCAGCGGCGGGTGGCGCGGCGGGCGGCTGCACGGCGGCCAGTGTTTCTGGTCGAGGCGCTCGGCCGCACGTATGCCGCGACGCCGAAGGGCCGGTCGCTGGCCAAGCGCATCCGCGTGGAGCCCATCACGGTGAACTTGGACGCATGACGAACGCGCCGCGCGCGATCGAACTCCGCAACGCCCTCGCCAGCATCGAAACGATGGCGCACGCCCTCAGCGAGCCCGTGCCGGTGATCCATTGGCCGATCGGATCGTGGGTCGTCATCGAAGGCGATCCGATCGGCTGGGTCATGGGCTGCCGATGGCAATGCGGGCACTGCCGAGCGTTCGTGGACGCCGATACGTTCCACGGCTGCGATCCGCCTACGGCTGCCCCGGCGCGCTGACCGTCTACCGCTCCCGCTCCACCGGCCGCTGCGTGCCCACGGGTGACGTCGCCTTCGGCGTCGGCAACGCGACGATCTCGATGACCACGGGCCGGAAGTGGATGCGGACGCTGGTCTGCATCGGGTTCTTGTAGAAGTCGACCCCCGCCGAATAGGTCCACTTCCCCGCGGGCAGCCGGAGCGGGATCTCCGTCGGATGGTTCTTGATCGCACAGCCATCCGTCCGGCTCGGGATCGGGACCGCCTTGAGAATCCACTGGCCGCCATCCTGTTGCGACAGGTCAATGTCGCCCTTGGCGTCGCGGCGGTCGCCGTCGAGGAAGGCGCGGAAGACCCAGCCCGTCGCCAGCTTGTTCACGAAGCAGTCCTGCCGTAGCGTCCACATCACCTCGCCGGGATAGAAGACCGCCTTATACACCGGCCGGTAGCTCTCCCAGGAGTTGCCGCGGTCGTGCCACTGCGCCAGCGTGAGCCCGTTGGCGTCGACGCCGGTATTGGTGATCGGCTCCATCTTGCGGATCACCTGGGGGTCGGGCTGGACCTTGAGCGCCCAGACGCCGGCGACGCCGACGCCGAGGATGCCGAGCGAGGCCACGACCACCAGCGTGACCGTGAAGGGGAATTGGCGAAACCGGGCGGCGATTCGTCGGAGCATGGCCTACCTCTCTTTCTGTTCCTTGGTGGAGTGGACGGGCGGTAGTTGGGGCGTGATCTTGACGCCCTGCGTGGCGAGGATGGCCGAGATGATGAGGGCCGCGAGGGTGGTCAGGAAGACGCCGCCGAGGATGCCGAGCGCGATCCGGTACGGGCGATTGATGGCCGCCTCCACGGCGAGCTTGGCTTCGGCCGCCGCCACCTGCGCCTCGAGCTTGGCCCGGAGCGTCTCCGTCTTGGCGTCCTGGACCGCCACCGTCGCGTCCACGTTGGTCTGCGTCAGGTGCCGGAACGCGGCAAACTCGTCGCGGATCGACTGCGCCAGCTCCGAGAAGCGGTGGTCGTCGAGATCCTCGTGGCTCTCGAAGCGCTCCTCGACATACTTCCGGAAGCCCTCCAGGCGCTCCTCGATCCTCGCCAGGTGCGCGTCATCGGGCATCGGCTCCTCTGGTCGGGCTCGTGTCTGTCCTACATATCATAGTGCCACCGCGCGCGTCAGGTGCGCTTGCCCCCGTCATAGGGGCGGGCGAACCCGTGGGCGATCAGGTGCTCAACACGTTGTCACGAGCTCCCGGATCGCCGCCCGTGTCGCGTCGTCCGGCGTCAGATTCCAGGTGACGAGCACCACGCTCCAGTCGCGGCCATACGCACACCACGCGTCCCGATTTGGCGGGCGCCAGGTGTCCGGCCCCCGGCTTCCTTTCGCGCGATTCACCGCGGCGCTGACGGCGGCGAGATGGTAGCGGTAGCCGAGATCATTGGCGTAGACCTTCTTCTGCTCCGGCGACCACACGGCGCCGCCGTGGTCAGACACCCATTTCAGCGGGACCACATGGTCGACGTCGAACGTCTTTGGATCGCTGGCGACGGTCCCGTTGTAGCGATCCGTCCACGTCCCGGCAATCACCGTGCACTTCGCTGCATCCAGCTCGACGGACCGGGCGTCGCGGATCAGCACGCGCACGCGGGTTGTCTGACAGCCCGCGCGGACCCACGGCCAATCCGAGCGCCGGTACTCAGCGGGGACGTCGCCCGCGGTGAGGAGGACGAGGAGGAGCCAGGCGGCAATCACAGTCGCCCGGCGACGAGCAGGATCAGCAAGATCAGGAGCACCAGACCTACGCCGCCACCGAGACCGTAGGTGGCCGGGTAGAAGCCGAGGTGGCTCCCGCCGAAGGCGCCGACGAGGATCAGGACGATGAGCACGATGATGACCAGGTGCATGGACTCCTCCTTCAGAGGGTCGCGCCGTCGGTGTTGAGCAGCGTCTCCAGCTTCCGCACGCGGTCCTCCATGTCGATGTCGAGGTACTTCTGGATCAGCGCTTGCGTCGCCGCGTCCCGCGCGGCCTCGACGGGCGTCGGGTTCGTGCGGCGGATGCTGACGGTGGCCGTGATGCGCACGCGGCGGATGCTCATGCTAGGATGCGCTCATGTGGCCCGCCGAGCGGGTGTACTCGCTGATCATGCTGGCTCTGTTCTCCGGGATGACCTACCTCTTTGCCGTCGTGCTGCCGCCAGCCCCGTTGGCCCTCCCATGGGCCGCCGTCGTGGTTTGCGTTATCTATGGGATTGGCGCGGCCTTCTTCCTCATCGCCGTGCTGTTCGATGACTTCGTCTGGCGCCTCGTCGACCGTTTGTTGTAGGGGCGCGTTCATCGGAGATCCGGCACCTCAACGATGAACGCGTCCAAGCGATCGCTCCCGTGGTTGGACGTCCAGAGGAAATATCGCCCGGTCACGTCGAGGTTGCCCTTCGGCATCTTGGAGTAATCGTCGCCACCGCCAGGCGCGTCGAGATCGACCAGCGTTGGCGCGATGACGTAGGCTTCGAGAGACCCGTCGAGGTAGAAGCCGACGATCTCGTTCGCCCGTGGCCCCGTCGCCCGGGTCGCGCCGCTCCCGATGACGTACTGTTCCTCCGCTGGCGCCGGCCGCGCGTTGCCGTGAGCGATGTGGTTGAGTTCCACATTCCAGACGGGGCTGTGATAGACCACGCGCCCCTGCTCGCGCGCTTGGTCGAACGGCCAAAGCTGAATCACATTGGGCAGATCGCTCCAATTATTCGCGGCCACCATGTACCCGTATCCGCAGTCCGAGTGCCCCGCCGCCCCATCGCGGTCCATCAGGACGCGCTCGTGCCCATCGGCCACGTGGATGATCCGGTTGTCCTCGCCATCCTTGCCGTCGAGGTTCTCCTTGATGACCAGCCACTCGCCGCTCTTGTCGATCTGACACTCATCGAGCGCGCCCGTGGCGGGATAGACGCCGATCCACGGATTCTCGCAGCCCTCGCGGTAGACGATGCAGCCCTGAGGCGAGTACGTCGTCGCGTCCTTCCACGTCGCCGAGTGCGTGCGATCATCGTGACTCGAATGGAACTGCCAGAGCACCTTGCCGAGCGCGCGATAGGGCGTGATGTCGATCACCGTCTCGACCGCCTGCGTCTCCACGTTGATGCGGTACAGGTGCTCGAGGTCGCACGCGTAGAGCAGCGCCGGATCGCACGCGCTCCAGTACCACGTCTCGCCCGTGCTCCACATCAGCGGATGATCGGCGGGCAGGACCGGGCCACACGGCGTCACCTCGCCGCTGCCCTTGTCCACGCGCCAGAGCGACGGGCCCTGGCCCCCGCGGTTGCGGTCGGTGCCGAGGAAGACATAGAGCGCCGCCCGGCCTTCATGGGCGTTGATCCCGCGCCAGTACGAATACCCCGTCGGCAGGATCGGCCCGTCGCTCGCGTTGGTCACGCGGATGCCGACGGTGCCGTAGGGCTCGGGGAACTCGAACGGGCCGCGATCCGGGAGCGCCACCGTCGGGCACGGGCGGACGGCCGTCGACGTGCAGTGCTCGCGGATCATGCCTCAGAGCACCAGCTTGGCCAGGAGCGAGAGAATCTGCCCGATGTGCTCGTAGTCGAGCTTGGCCTCGGGATGGGCGAGCTTGGCCTCGGCCTGCATGGACGCCACCTTCATCTCCTCCCCGACGGCGGGCAGGCGGGCGCACCACTCCGGCGACCGGAGCTTGGCCACGCACATGAGCACGGCGTCCCGCATCCAGGCCCGCGCGAGCACCTGCGTCTGCGCCAGGATCGTCACCGCCTCCTCGCGGCTCAGCGTGACCTGGCCTGTCTCCTTGGTGACGAAGGGCACCGCGGGGAGCACCGCCTGGCCGGGCGGCAGATCGGACGCGGCGCACCCGGCGAGGAGCAGGACGACCACGGCGAGCCCGCGCCCCCTCATGGCGTGATGCTCCCGGGCGGGATCTTCGTCGGGACCACGACGGTGACCGGGGTGGTCCCGACCACCACACCCGCCGCGCCCCGAGCCCGCTCCGACTCGCGCGCGAGCTGCTCCGCGCGCTCCTCCAGCTTGCCCTCCGCCTTGGACGCCTCGCGGGTGAGTGAGAGGAGGGAATCCATCTTGCTGTTGATCGTGACGTGGAGTTGCGTCACCTGGCGCTTGATGAAGAACCCGAGGATCGCGACGATCACTGTCGCGATCCCCTGCGCCCACTGCACCCACGTGATCTCTTGCCAGTTCATCGGCTCATCCTTTCGGCGCGTCCCGGTGTGTCGCGGCGTCGAGTTGCGTGTCCGCGGCGGCCTGCTGGGTGTTCGCGGCCGCCATCTGGCTGTCGTACTTGTTCTACCTGCATTTTCCGGAGTGGTGGTTCATCCGGTTCCTGATCCCGGTGATTCCGGTGATGCTCGTTCTGTCGTTCGTCGTGCTGCAGCACGGCACGTCACGGTTGCCGGACGGCTGGCGCACGCTGGTCTGTGGTGTGGCGATGATCGGGGCGTTCGGCGGA
>Ga0207712_10000864_pt1 | contig 22096 bp, 18 predicted proteins | sample KBSS44metaG_FD_184402 | JGI IMG/M metagenome (GOLD analysis project Ga0207712, IMG submission 184402) | Switchgrass rhizosphere microbial communities from Kellogg Biological Station, Michigan, USA - KBS S4-4 metaG (SPAdes) (version 2) | ecosystem: Host-associated > Plants > Roots > Rhizosphere... | reverse complement strand
TTTATTCAAATAATATGAACTCACGTCATTTGTCATTTTAAAATAATTTTCCCTGTTCACCCGGTCTTCTGAATATACTTGTATCCAAATGCCAGTCTTCTGCATTCATTCCATATAGCTTACCATATTTTTTATATTGTTGAGCTACCAATTGCGCAATGGGTCCCTCGCCTCTCATACGTACACCCCAACGTGTATCATTTACTTTTCCATCATGGCTATGTTCTATATTATGCCACACCCTGTCTGCTCTATCCGGAAAATTTTTATACAACCAGTCATGAAATAAAAATTTGATTGCCCCATTTAATCTTATGAAAGTATATGCTGTAAAAGTCGCTCCGTTGTCTCTCGCTTCTTTCATGATGCGTTGCATCTCGTGTTCATTCAGGCCGGGTATCATTGGCCCCATCATGATGCCCATTCTTACACCAGCACTACTTAATTCATTGATCACTTTTAATTTTTGTTTGGCCGTTGTTGTTCTCGGTTCCATTACTCTTCGCAGATCTTCATTGAATGAGGTAATGGAAACCATTGCTGATACCAACCTTTTCTTCGCCATCTCCTGTAACACATCCTTATCTTTCAGTATCCATGAGTTCTTGGTAAGAATGCCGACTGCCTGGTTAAATTCATTACATACTTCTAGTAAGCCTCTTGTTAGTCTAAATGTTTGTTCAGCGGGTTGGTAACAATCAGTATTACCGCTTAGCATGATAGGAGTAGCATCCCATTTAGGATGCATTAAGAATTTGCGAAGCAATTGCGGCGCATTTTTCTTTACAATGATTTTTCTTTCAAAATCAAGTCCTGCGCTGTAACCCCAATACTCATGCACATTACGGGCATAACAATAAATACATCCATGCTCACAACCTGCATATGGATTCATGCTGTACATCATTCCAACATCAGGACTTTCTACCTTATTCACTATTGTTTTTGATTCCTGCTCTATGTATTGTGTTGGCACATTTAATTCATCCCAATCATCAATGCCTTCAATATGCTCTCTTGTTTTTTCATCTTTAAGAAAGCGATTTTTGGTATTGATCTGCGCACCTCTGCCCTGCAAGTATTGAGCCCCCTCTAAATTTCCTCGGTCATCTGACGGAGAGACTTTCGAAGAATCATGTTCTTTTGGTATTACTTTGAAATGATCCTGTTTAAGTTTTTCTGACATATAAATTTTTTGACTGGGTTTATACAAATAAAAAAGGAGAATAAAGAATTACTCTACATTATCATTCGCACATAATCATTTCTTTATTCTCCTTTTACCACACATTATCAATCACTCCGTTTATCGATTGCCAAACGTTACTTAGCCAAATAATTCGCCCTGCTTCGTTGTTACCGGCAGGTTTTGAAATTGAAACCGCTCTGCTATTTGATATTTCATTTCACCAACAGGCCTTTTAAGCAACAACATGGAATCTGCAATGAACCGTCCTGTAAAATGTTTGTTGCTGTATTCAAGCCATCCTTTCTCGTATTGCCAGGGTTGCAATTTTCTTGCAATAGTTAAATGTGGCTCCATAATAAAATGAGGTTTGTTATCATCATTTAGTTTCATTAACCGCTGACCTTCGCTGCGTATTTCTTTTATTAAATTTTGTACAGGAACTTTTGACATCACGTTAATATATATGGTGTGTGAAGGAAAGCTTCCAAAATCCTTTAACTCTATTTTAAATGGAGGATAACCCATGGCAATAGTTTTAAGCCGGCTGATGATCCTTTCCTCCATCATATTATATTGAACAAAATTGACCAGCGTTAAATGAGGTTTCGCCCATCGTGCATGATCGGACTGATACTTTTCAGCAAATTCTTCTTTTACTTTTACGATTTTATTCCACAACTCTTCGTGCGGACTTAATACCAACAGGTATTCATATACCCGGTAACCCGGGATCGTGTTGACAATAGTTTTCATAATACTAACCCATTTTCTTAGCATAAATTTACTAAAAATTTTAGTTTGACAATTTTTTTTCTGAACTTTATTTAAATATTTTTTATGGAAGAAGAATTTTATGGCTCCGTGTATAAAGGCTCCAAGCAATTCACACAACAGGAAGTAAAAACAGCTAATGCTACAGGTTTTGGCGCTGCCGCAGATGATTATATGGAGCGGGGTATTGATCTCAACGAGCAATTGGTCAGGAACAAACCTGCTACCTATTTTTTTAGAATGAAGGGAGATGCCATGCGGGATGCAGGAATATTTGATGGCGATACACTGATCGTGGACCGGTCATTAAAGTTTACCGAAGGGAAAATTATTGTGGCAGTATTGAATGGAGAATTGCTGGTACGACGATTTCATAAAAATTTTTCTTCCGCATTTTTAATTCCCGAGAATAATCGTTTCAAACCGATCAACCTCGCAGAGTTTAACGATTTCGTTGTTTGGGGCGTTGTTACTTATGTAATTCATACAGTATGAAAGCTATTGTAGATTGTAATAATTTTTATTGTTCCTGCGAAAGATTATTCAAACCACATCTCGACCACAAGCCTGTAGTTGTATTAAGTAACAATGACGGATGCATTGTTTCAAGAAGTGATGAAGCAAAGAAACTTGGTGTAGAAATGGCCGGCCCTTATTTCATGGCAAAACCATTGATAGAAAAAAATAATGTAGCAGTTTTCTCATCTAATTATAATTTATATGGTGATCTGAGCTGGAGGGTAATGGAAACACTGCGGATAATGCTGGGCAAAAAAAACGTAGAAGTATATTCAGTTGACGAAGCCTTTATTAATCTTGACATTTTTTTACCGAAAGATCTTCCTGTTATTGCAAAAGAAATAAGAACAACCGTTGAGGATTGGACAGGCATTAAAGTTTCTGTTGGCGTAGCGCCTACAAAGGTTTTGGCCAAACTGGCTAATCGTATTGCAAAAAAGAACAAATTAAAAACCAATTGCGTAACAATACTTGATACAGAAGAAAAAATTATCGACGCATTAAAACAAACTCCTGTCGGAGATATCTGGGGAGTTGGTGGACAGTATGCCAGAAAATTAAAAGACCTATGGGGTATTTATGATGCTTTGCAATTAAGAAATATAAGTGAAGAATTTGCAAGAACACATTTAGGTGGGGTGATGGGTGTACGGTTAATAAAAGAATTGAGAGGAGAAGAAGCTAAAGACATGGAAGATGAATTGGTAAATAAAAAAATGATCGCTACCACAAGGATGTTTGGAAATCCTGTCGGCGACATTAACGATATAAAGGAAGCTGTAGCTACTTATACATCAAGAGCAGCGGAAAAATTAAGACGACAACACGGTGCTGCCCGCTTTATAAGCGTATTTGTTGTTTCCAAAGAAGAAAATCATAGTGTCAATTTTCGCGGAGCTACTCACAGTAATCACATTCAATTACCAGCAGCTACATCAATGACGAATGAATTGATAAAACCAGCAGTGGCCCTTGTTGATAGCTTATACCAAAAGGGAACTCTTTATAAAAAAGCCGGTGTAATGTTAAGCGGCATTGTTCCGGATGCGTCCATCCAGGGCAATCTTTTTTTATCAGAAAATAAAAACTGTGAAAGAAAATTAATGGATATGATCGATAATATTAATTTCAGCCAAAGAGATGATGTATTAAAATTTGCGACCAGTGGCACAACAAGAGATTGGAAAATGCGGCAAGAAATGCGCAGTGGAAGATATACAACAAGATGGGAAGAATTGTTTGAAGTGAGTTAAGATCATCTATTCATTTCTATACACCGGCGTTTTTACATCATGGTAAAAAAGAAAGCTCCATTTTTCATTTGCTCCTTTCTCCCACCATTCTCTTCTTAGCTCCATTGCTTTTCTTCCATCAAAATCATATTTAGCTACAAAGCGGTTTTTCATTTGTTGTAATTGCGGAGCATCATCACCGCCAAAGAAAATAGTTTCGTTATCGTCTTTGATCCAGAACACCTGGTGATAAAGTGAATGAGCTCCTGTTACAACATATTGAATGTAGTCATCTATATATCCACGATCTTCCTTTAATAAAATAACTTGCTCTGAATTTTTCAATGCAATAAGTTCTTCAGTAATAAAAGATGGAAATCCTTTTTCGAAAGCAAAATTTAATTCCCGTTCCTGTACATAATATTTTGCATTGAGGAAACTTAATTGTGAATGGTCCTTACTTTCAGAAACTCCTCCTGAATGATCTTTATGTAAATGGCTTAGCAAAACTTTTGTGATATCTGAAGAATTGATGCCTTCTTTTGCAAGATTAGAATGTATCTGCATTTTGTCCTCTTTATCGGTAAAACCAAGGCCCGTATCCAACAATAAAATATCTTTTGCAGTAATAACGACAAAAGGCTGTATTTCCACAAGCAAACTTCCTATTGTTCTTGCCTGGAGGTCATCGCTATTTTCATCAAAGGGTATGAACAATTTTGTTTTATCAATAGTAAATGTGCCTTCGGACAGAGGAATGATCTTCATTATTCAAAAATACAATTGAATATTTTACTGAATTAACGAAGCACCATTTGCCTGTCAGCATCAAGCCGGATAAGAATAAAAAGAAGGACAGTAAAAGTAAGCAATGATGTACCGCCATAACTTACAAATGGAAGCGGGATACCAATAACCGGCGCTAATCCTACAGTCATGGCCGTATTAATAGCAATATGAAAAAAGAAAACAGCAGCAACCCCATATGCATAACAACGGCTGAAAGTACTTCTTTGTCTCTCCGCCAATGCAATGATCCGGAAAAGAAGCACAAGATATATTCCAAGTAATAGAATACTACCGGTAAATCCAAACCCTTCGCCAACGGTGCAAAAAATAAAGTCTGTTCTTTGTTCGGGAACAAAAGAATACCGTGTTTGGGTTCCTTTCAATAAACCCTTTCCCCAGATCCGGCCACTGCCAATTGCTATCTTCGATTGCTTTACATTATAGCTGCTTTCAGTTTCCTTCTTTTTTGTTGATACTTCTGTTATCTCCCCGGCCTTTTTATATGGATTGTCTTTACCAAAGAGGTCATAAATACGTTCTACCTGGTGTTTCTGCAAAATATGCTGAAAAGCAAATGGTACGGCGAATCGTTGAATGCCCACACATACAAACCATAAAAAGATAATTGTAACAAGAACGCCTCTTCTTCTTCTGATAGTTCTTCTTAAAAAATAAACAGATAATGCTGCAATAACGGTAAGAAGAATGGCCAATGTATTTGGCTCTACCACAATAGTGGCAACCACCAATGCAGCAACCACAAACCCTATGATAAGAACAATGGAAGGCAATCCCTCCCGATACATGACAAAGAAGAATGCAAAATATACCAGGGCCAGGCCTGTTTCACTTTGCAGGATGGTTAGTGCGGCCGGCAATAGCACGAGGCCTGCAGCAATTAGCTGCGAACGGGTATTGCTGAAATTAGTTTCCTGCCTTGAAAGATATTTTGCCAGGGAGAGTGCCACGCAGATCTTGCAAAATTCTGCTGGTTGAAATTGAAAGCCGCCAACACGAATAATCGATTCAGTTCCTTTTACACTGGAGTGAAAAGGAAAAACCAGCAGCAATAAAAAAATACCGAACACATACCAAAGATTCGCAGTCGCGGCAAAGAACTTACTATCGGTTAGCAAAATAAAAAGTGCGAGTATCGCCCCGATAACAAAAAAATAAAACTGTTTACTGTAGTCGGTTTTAAATCTTAAAAAACTTTGTACAACAGGATCTCCTTCCCGGTACGTCGCAGCAAAGATGGCTATAAGACCAATCGCTATCAATAAAAGATAGATCCATACAAGACTCCAGTCCACTCCTTTTGATATGGCGGGATTACGTTCGTTCATCGCTTCGAAATTCCTTTTTTGGCTGAGTACTTATCATCATTTAATATGGCTGTAACCTGTGTATTCTTTTTTTCAGGAGCAGGTAATTTCTTTTTGCCAGAACCTGTCTTGTTATAATTATAATAAACATACTTTTTAATATAATTACTATCCTTCGTTAAATTATACCAATAATAAGCACGGGTTGAATCTTCTTTATATTGTAATCTTGGTAAGTAAGACGGCAGAAGGTTGGCGGCAGCAATTCTATCTACTTCTTTTAGTCTGTCGGCCCGCAATGTATCTTTCAAATATTTTTCTATCATAAGATAGGCCATTGGTCCTGCCCAGGTAGCACCGAAGCCCCCATTCTCTACAATTACAGCTACCACGATTTTTGGATCCTCCCGCGGAGCAAAAGCAACAAATAATGAATGATCTTTTAGTTGGATCACTTTGCCATCGAGAATTTTTTTGTTTTCAGCTGTACCCGTTTTTGCACAAACACTCACATCCGGAATTTTAGGAATGCCGGCTGCTGTTCCAACTTCAGTTACATCCTGCATCCCATCAATAACAACATTATAAACATCATCGGGAATATGTGTAAGCACTTCATGTTTCTTTCGGTACTTATTTAAGAGTACTGTGTCTTCTTCTGTTTCATCATCTATTGATTTGACAAAATGAGGAACATAGTAGTATCCTTTATTGGCAACAATACTGATCCCATTTGCTATTTGTAACGGTGTTACTAAAAGTTTATCCTGCCCGATTCCGATGGTTACCATTGTACAAGAATTCCATGAACCCCTGTAATCTTTATCATACTGTGCTGTATCGGGAATATTGCCTCCATCTTCACTTGGCAAATCAACTCCTAATTTATGCCCGTAACCGAAGGCATACATATACTCCGTCCATTTCGTTAATCCTTTTCTTGGACTATGATACTGAGGATTATCAATCGTCAACCGGAATGTATTACTAAAAAAAGAGTTACACGAATGCGCTATTGCCAATCTTAAATTAGCAGCATGTCCTGCCCAATGTTCAGTGCATCTCACCGGGCGGTTACAACCATAATAAGCGCCACTACATGCAATCCCGCTTGCCGGTGTTATTACGCCTTCATCCAAACCAATCAAAGCGCCTAATGGTTTGTAAGTTGACCCAGCAGGATATTGACCCTTGATCGCTCTATTCAATAATGGACGACTTACATCTAAAACCAATTTGCTGTAATTCTTTTGTTTTTCAGAACCAGTTAATGAATTAGGATTATAATCAGGCGCAGAAACCATGGATAATATCCCACCAGTCTTTGGTTCAAGAGCTACTATAGCTCCTACTTTGTTTGACATTAACTTCTCAGCGAGCTGTTGTAATTCTATATCAAGGTATGTGCGTAAACTACGACCTGCAATAGCAGCCGTATCAAAGAGCCCGTTTTCATAACTACCTTGCAGGCGGTTTTTATTATCCTTGATAATAAATTGAACCCCACGCTGGCCCATCAACACTTTTTCATAGATAGATTCAAGACCGCTGCGGCCAACGTAGTCGCCTTGCACATAAAAATTCTTCGATCTTGCTATGATCCCGGAATCTACCTCGCCGATATCACCTAATATATGAGCTCCTGCATTAAAGGAATACAATCGTACAGGTCTTTCCTGTAAATAAAATCCATTGCTGAATCGCCACATGTTTTCTTCCAGCCTTGCATGTTTTTCCGGACTTAATAAAGCTTCAAAAACTGAAGGGCGATAGCGGCCGTTTTTTACTATTGCTTCAACAACTCTTTTTTTAAATTCAGCTGTATCTATTTGAAGCAGGTTGCACAAATAAGAGGTATCAATGTTTTTTATCTCTGTTGGGGTAATCATCAGGTCATACATCAATGTATTATTCAGGATGGCCTTATTCTTACGATCAAAAATAATTCCGCGGGGAGGATAAACTCTTTTGGCAAATACCGCATTATCCATTGCCAGCTGTTTATACTTACCTGAAAGCACCTGAAGATTGAACAGTTGTGCAATGATGACGATGAAAGTTGCAATAAAAATAAACCGGATTATGTAGCTTCTCGACTGGTTAAACACAGGCATATATCAAATACAACTTGCGGATGTGAAGCCTGCCTTAGCAGGCAGGTACGAAGTTTCCTCAAAACTACAATGCAAAAAATCCATTTGCACTATTTATTCAAAATTTTATGAAAGAATTTTTTCCGGCAATGAGTAAAGTTTAATTACTGCGTGTTTGTCCGGAACTTTAATCTCCGTGGAAATAATAATTCAACCGTAAATATGAGCAGCAGGCTGATCCCGGTTGTTGCCAAAACCCGGATAATAAAATCCAGGAAGTTTCCCATATCAAGCCACTCGAGAAAAAGCATGTAACCGTGATGCAGTAAGGTGAGTATAAAAACATAGACAGCAAAAGGCGTCCATCCCATGGCTACAGCAGAGGGTTCCCGGTAGTTGAATTCATTTATATCCCTTGGAGTAAGTACATTAATAATAAAGGGACGTATATAAGCTATCAGTACACATGCGGCTGCATGAAGGCCTGGGGTCATCATAAAATAGTCAAGAATAAGACCTGTAACAAACCCGATGAACAACAAACCGAATCTTGAGACAGAAAATGGCAGCCACAAAATAAAAAGATAGTATAAATAAGGAGTGATGAAGCGATGAAGATGAGGGATCTTGTTCAATACATATACCTGTATCAAAATAAAAATAGCCAACCTGATTATATTTCGTAAAAAACTGCTCACCCTGGATTCTTTTTTGCTTCTTCAATTTTTTTCCTGGTGTCTTCAAATAGTTTTACCTGTTCGTCCCTGTCAATATTCTCAACTATATGGACTTGCTGAAGACTGTAAAAATTAGCTGCCGTTTTTACTTTCACTAAATACATGCCGGTAGCATTATCCACTTTCACTTCTGCCACAGTACCTATCATATAACCCGGCGGAATATTATAAGAATATGGACTTGTAAGAACTGTATCTCCATTTTTTACTTCTACTGATTTAGGAATCTTTTTTAATGTAAGAAATCTTGGATCGAGTCCATCCCATTCTATCGTACCGGCTTCCCCGCTTCTTTTCATTGATGCACTCACCGTATTCTGCACGTGAAGCAGGCTCATGGCCTGGCAATAGTTCGGACTAACAGCTACTACTATGCCTACGGCGCTACCATCTGAATTTATCACAGCCATATTATCTTTTATTCCCTGGTTGGAACCCCGGTTAAGCTGCATGTAATTTTTCCGGCTATTAACTGTATTATAGATCACTGTTGCATCACGAAAAATGTAACGGCGGTAATGCCCCAGTGTATCATAAGGAATACTATCCTTTATCAATTGCATGCTTGTATCTCTCTTTGCAAAATTGGAAGGCAATAAATTGAGCAGCGAATCATTGAATTTATGCAACCGCCTGTTCTCTTCCTTGAAACTAAAATAATCCTCCACCTTATTATATTGATTGTTGACACGACCGGTCATTTCATTGGCTATGCCTAAAAATTTGGAGCGGTGAAATTTATTGTAGGAAAACAAAAACCAAAGTGAGAGTGCCTGGAATGCCAGGAAACTAAAAAAAGTAAAATACCGGCGAATAAAAAGGAATACGTTACGCATGAATTAAAGACACAAGATTCAAGGTGCAAGGTACAAGCTACAGGTAACAACTATACAATATCCGGGCCTCCGCATCCTGTTCTTTATCCTTTTAACTTTTTATCTCATTACGAATGGGTACTTGCTGTAATTTTTGAGGGCAATACCTGTACCACGCACAACACTTTTTAATGGATCATCGGCTATATGCACGGGCAATTTGATCTTTTGACTAAGACGTTTATCCAATCCTCTTAATAAAGCCCCACCACCAGTAAGATATAATCCGCGGCGATAAATGTCCGAGGCAAGTTCGGGCGGAGTTTGTTCCAAAGCTTTAAGGATTGCTTCTTCTACTTTGAAAACACTTTTATCCAACGCTTCAGCTATTTCCTGGTAACTCACCATAATTTGTTTGGGGATGCCGGTTACAAGATCACGACCATTAACAGGAATATCTTCTGGCGGGTTATCAATATCTTTCATGGCAGCTCCTACCTGAATTTTGATCTGCTCAGCGGTACGTTCACCTATTAATAAACTATGATAGCGACGCAGCGCTTCCATTATGTCGGCAGTAAATTCATCTCCGGCAATACGGATTGACTGATCACAGACTATGCCGGCTAAAGCAATGACTGTTATACCTGTTGTTCCGCCGCCTATATCAATGATCATATTTCCTACCGGCTCTTCCACATCAATGCCAATACCAAGGGCAGCAGCCATAGGTTCATGAATCAGATACACTTCTTTGGCGCCGGCTTGTTCAGCACTGTCACGAACGGCACGTTTTTCAACTTCGGTGATAGAAGAAGGAATACAGATCATCATCCGCCAGCTTGGCGGAAACAATGGCTTTTTAGGATAAACTAATTTGATCAACTCTCTTATCATCAATTCGGCAGCATTGAAATCGGCTATCACACCATCTTTCAATGGCCGCACGGTGCGGATGCTTTCATGGGTTTTTTCATGCATCATCAATGCCTTTTTACCCACAGCCAGAACGTTCTTTGGATTATTGCGGTCAAGAGCTACAATACTTGGCTCATTTACTACTACTTCGTCATTATGTATGATAAGAGTATTAGCAGTTCCCAGGTCAATTGCAATCTCTTGTGTAAACCAGTTAAAAAGTCCCATTCTATATTATTGGATTTAATGGATGCAAAGTTGGAGGAAATAATTTGATTAGCAAAGTGGAAACTGTTGACTTACAAGATTTTTTTGAAAATGGTCTTCTAACGTTTCTCTCAAATGTTTTTGATCTAATTTCATTGTATGCGCATTATCACTAAAACAGTTTTGATTCTTTCGATAGTAAGCTTGTTTAACGATATAGCAAGTGAAATGTTGTATCCGGTTATTCCGGTTTATTTAAAAGAGATCGGGTTTAATGTTTTATGGATAGGAATATTGGAAGGGTTTGCCAATTTTACTGCTGGTATCAGCAAGGGATATTTTGGAAAGCTGAGTGATGAAAAAGGCCTCCGGCTTCCGTTTGTAAGGATCGGTTACTTCATGAGCACTCTGTCAAAACCACTTATTGGTTTTCTTGTTCAGCCGATATGGATATTTTTTGCAAGAGCTCTTGATAAGCTTGGCAAAGGTGTTCGCACTGCTGCCCGGGATGCATTGCTGAGCCAGGAAGCCACTAAAGAAACCAAAGGAAGAGTATTTAGTTTTCACCGCGGTATGGACACTGCAGGAGCTACTATTGGCCCTTTAATAGCTTTGGTATTTTTATATTTTTATCCGGGTCATTATAAAACTTTTTTTCTGCTTGCTTTTATACCTGGCATTATCTCTTTGTTCTTAATTTTCCTGGTAAAAGAAAAAAAACAACAAGCCTCAACATTAGGTAAAGGAAATTTTTTTTCTTTTTTAAAATATTGGAAGATAGCAAGCCCTGAATATAAAAACCTTGTGATTGGCTTATTATTATTTGCTCTTTTTAATAGCTCCGATATTTTCTTATTATTGAAAATAAAAGAAGTCACTAACAATGATACGATCACCATTGCTGCTTATGTTTTTTACAATTTTGTATATGCCGCATCTTCTTATCCCTTTGGTGCATTAGCAGACAAATTCAGTCTTAGAAAAATTTTTATTCTTGGTCTTCTATTGTTCACAGTTGTGTATGCCGGTTTTGCATTTAATCCACCAGTTATTGTCATTTTTATTTTGTTCTTTATTTATGGATTATACGCTGCCGCTACAGAAGGTATTATTAAAGCATGGATATCGAATATTGCGCATCATGAAAATACTGCAACTGCTATTGGCTTCTATACTACCGGTGAAAGTATCTGTGCGTTATTCGCCAGCATCATTGCAGGAGCTTTATGGAGCAACCTGGGAAGTGCATTCACTTTTGCAAGCACAGCGGGAATTACATTGCTCGTTATCGTATATTTTTTACTGAAAACTCCTAAAAAAATAATACCCACCTCTTTTCCCTCATCTTAAAGCTGACAAAATAATTACTCTGGCACGGTAATGGAAAGTGAGATTGCTTGAAACATCCATCTGCTAAATCTTTCTATATGAGAAAAATTATCGTAGCCGCAATCTTTGTATTATTTTTTAGTGCTTCACAGGCACAAAGCCATAGTACCAATAGCTCATCTTACAGAACTGCACTCGGAGTAAAAGTTTGGGACGGAGCAGGTATTAGTTTAAAACATTTTTTTAATAAGAATGCTGGTGAATTAATCGGTTACTTCTGGGGCCATGGTTTCCGGCTCACCGGTTTATATGAAATTCACGGGAACATTTCCGATGCACCTGGTTTGAAATGGTACATTGGCCCGGGCGCACATATCGCATTTTATAACAACGATTATTATTATCACGGATACTATTATGTAAATGGCCACGCAAGGATAGGCCTGGATGGGGTGCTTGGGCTTGATTATAAATTTAAAGGCGCTCCTATTAATATGTCGCTTGATTGGCAGCCATCGTTTGAATTTGGTGATTATTCCGTTTTCTATGGCAGCTGGGGTGGTCTTGGCATTCGTTATACTTTCTAACACAAATCCAATATATACCGATAAAAGAGTGGTGAATCTTCATCGCTCTTTTTTATTATCCGAAACCCAATTGCTTCTCTATTGCTGCAGGTAAAGAAGGAAGTTTTCTTCTTTCGATAAGGAAACTATTAAGTTGTGCAATCTCTTTAAATATATAATGCTTATCTGCTGCAGCTTTAAGATAATCCTTACCGGTACTGCCACCTGTTCCGATTCTTGTGCCGATCATTCTATGCACCATATTCATGTGGCGATAACGCCATGAACTTAATTGTTCATCAGCTTCGAGTAAAGCATTTAATAATTGAAAAGGAAGTTGCAGCATTGGGTAACCCCGGTATATCATAATGAATAGCGCTGCTCTTGAAGCAGCAGATGATAAGGTTCGTTGCTGATCATTTGAAAAGAAAGTTTCTTCAAAAACTTTTAAGTTATCCTTTTCGACATCAGCAAGGCTATTTTCGTAAATCTTCCTGTATTCATTCCAAAAAGAATCCCCAGCAGCATCTTTTAAAAAAGGCATCCTTTCCAGCCAGGCGTTTACTAGCTCAAGCAGCGACTTTTCTGTTTCTGAATTCTTAATCAGATCAACATGTTCTTTTCTTAATTGTGAAATATAATGTTCCTGACCATGACGATGTTCAAACTTTAATCCAAGCTTGGCTTCAAATTGTTTGAATTGCCAGCTTTGAAAGCCTGATGCGGGTCGCAGCATATCTCTGAAGTCTAAAAAATCCATAGGTGTCATCGTTTCCATTATATCCACCTGGTAGATCAGCACCCGTAAAATAGTTACCATACGATTGAGCCGATGAACAACGGTTTGCAATTCGGGTGAGTTATCATTCAATGCGGGCTTTTCCATTATTTCAATGATCGAATCTGTCTCCGAATGCAATTGCTTAAACCACAGCTCATAGGTTTGATGAATGATAATGAAAAGCATTTCATCATGCGCCGCTAAGTTTCTTTTATGGCTTTCGGGAGATTGAGCATTGAGGATTTTATCAAGCTGCAGGTAATCGTGATAATGTAATTCCATAACACAAATTTCAGCGAATAACACGAATTCGCATTAATTCGTGTTACTTGAATTCGAAACCGATATCAGTACGGTAATACATGCCTTCGTAATTTATATGATCCAAAATATCGAGTGAAATATGAACGGCTTCAGTTAAGTTTTTATCAAGAGAAGTTACACAGAGTACACGGCCACCATTGGTCACTATTTTACCATCCAGTTGTTTGGTGCCAGCTTGGAAAATAATTGATTGTTTTCCGTATTTGCCATCGAGGCCCGAGATTTCATAACCTTTTTCATAACCGGTAGGATATCCACGGCTGACAGTCATTACAGAAGCTGCAGCTCGTTCATCAACACGAAGTACTACCTGGTCAAGCTCATGCTGCGTCGCGGCAACACATAAACCAACAAGATCAGTTTCCAATCTTGCCATTATCACTTCCGTTTCGGGATCACCCATGCGGCAATTGTATTCGATAACATAAGGTTCACCATTTACATTTATCAATCCGAAAAACAAAAATCCAACATAATCTATATTCTCTTTATCGAGTCCATTAATGGTTGGTTTAATAATTCGTTCTTCTACTTTATGCATAAAGCCGGGTGTAGCAAATGGTACCGGACTGATGGCGCCCATGCCTCCGGTCATTAATCCTTTATCGCCTTCACCAACTCTTTTGTAATCCTTTGCCTCAGGTAGCAGCAAATAATTTTTCCCATCTGTTATAACAAACACACTTATTTCAATGCCGGTTAAAAATTCTTCTACTACTACTTTCTTACTTGCAGTGCCAAACTTTTCCTGTTGTATCATTAATTCAAATTCGGCAATAGCTTCTACATGACTTTGACAAATGGCAACACCTTTACCTGCAGCTAATCCATCCGCTTTTAAAACGATTGGAAGTTTGTGTGCCTGCAGGTATTTTACACCTTCTTCATAATTATCAGTAGTAAATTCTTTGTATGCGGCAGTAGGAATTTTATGACGCATCATGAACTCTTTTGCAAAGGCTTTACTGCCTTCTAACTCCGCTCCCTTCTTTGATGGGCCAATAAAATATATTTTTTGAAGTTCTTCTTTTGATTTGAAATAATCGTAGAGTCCTTTTACCAAAGGTTCTTCAGGACCTACCATTACCATTTCAATATGTTCTTTGATACAAAAATCGGCTATTGCATCAAAGTCATTTATATCAAGATCAACATTGATTCCGCATTGAGCAGTACCGGGATTACCAGGAGCAATATAGAGAGGATTTGCCCAAACGCTTTGATTGAGCTTCCAGGCCAGGGCATGTTCCCTGCCGCCAGAGCCTAATAGTAAGATTCGCATGGTTGGTTCTTCGGTTGTTTTTCAGCTAGTACAGATAATTGCTACTGATGTTAAAGATAAATCGAAAAAGTTTTCGGGTGAGCAATTTTCTGTATTTTGGTTGATGGTAGGGTTAAATTCTGATTATTAAATAAAAACGATTGATATGAATCAAACTGATGTTTTTCCTAATCAACCTGCAAATACAGGCAAGCATCCAAGAGCTTTGTTCGTTTTGTTTTTTACTGAAATGTGGGAACGGTTTGCTTATTATTTAATGGTTGGTATTCTGCTTCTCTATTTAATAGATAACAAGACAGGAGGAAAAGGGCTTGATCAAAGTGTTGGAGCAGATATTGTTGGAAGTTTTATAGCATTAGTTTACCTCACCCCTTTTATTGGAGGCTTGATTGCTGACAGATATCTTGGTTATATCCGGTCAATTTTCATAGGAGGTTCATTAATGGCAGCAGGCTACCTGTGTTTGTCTTTGCCGGGCAATACCGCAATGTTTATATCGCTCGGTTTGATCATTATTGGTAATGGTTTTTTTAAGCCTAATATTTCTACTCTTGTAGGTAACATATATAACCGGGAAGACTTAAAACCTTTAAAAGATAATGCGTACAATATCTTTTACATGGGAATTAATATCGGAGCATTTGTATGCAATTTTGTTGCGGCATATCTGCGCAATAAGTATGGATGGGGATGGGCATTTGCAGCAGCGGGGATAGGTTTGATCATTGGATTGATCATACTTGCCTCTAATTTAAAGCAAGTAAGAGTCGGAGATGTAAAAAAACCGATTCAAAAAGAAGATATGTCATTAGGCCAGATAACGTCGTTTGTTTTTTTACCCGCACTTATCGCAGCTATTATCGGATGGTTTTTACCAACAAAATTATTTGGGTCAGCATTCATGGGCACACAGGCCAACGACGCTTTTATTTTTGCATGCTTGCCAATTATAGCCTTTTATATTTCATTGTGGGTAAAAGCAAAGGGCCAGGATAAAAAAGGTATAGGATCTTTATTATTCATTTTTGTTATTGCTATAGCTTTCTGGACTATCTATAATCAAAATGCTACCGGGCTTACACTATGGGCGGAAAAACATACAGACCGTGAGGCATCACCTACTACAGCAAAAATTACCGGAGCATTATTCCCTTTACAAGAAGTAACAGACACACCGAGATTAGTTAATAAGGTAAATGAATACTTTGTGGAAGTAAAAGATAAAAATGGACAACCCGTCCAGGTTATGGGCCCTGACCCGTACTTTAATAATGTACCTAAAGATAAATGGCCAAATGGGAAAAATGTAAAGCTTACCAATACCGAATTGTTCCAGTCTATAAATCCTTTATTCATTGTTCTGCTGACTTTATTTTTTGTTCCTTTCTTTGGTTATTTAAGAAAAAAAGGGAAAGAACCTACAACAGCATCGAAATTTGGAATGGCAATGTTCATTTCAGGTCTATCCGCATTAGTAATGGTATTTGCTGTAATGTCGGTCCCTTCTGTTTATACTCATAAAACTTCACCTGCCTGGCTATGGGGAACTTACTTTGTATTCACCATTAGTGAAATATTTTTAAGCCCCATGGGATTATCATTTGTTTCAAAACTTGCTCCACCCCGACTTACTGCTTTAATGATGGGTGGATGGTTTCTTTCCACTTCTATCGGAGGAAAAGTAGCAGGAGTAATGACTGGTTTTTGGGATGATTTCACTGATAAAAAAATGTTCTTCTTAATTCTTGTTATAGCTGCATTCATTGGTGGTATTTTAATTTATACCCGTTTGAAATCACTCAATCAAATTGTAAGAGATAAAACAGGTACAGCATAGAAGATTCAATTGTATTGAGAAGGTGATGTAAATCTGCATCGCCTTTTTTATTTATCTTACTCAATAAATCAACTGCAATGCCGGAATTAAATCTTTTCAAACCATTTGTTTCTCCCGAAACAAAAATGAAAGAGTTTACTTTCAAATCCGTTATTCTCGGAAGTATTTTCGGAATCTTATTCGGAGCAGCTAATGTGTACCTGGCATTGCGGGCAGGTCTTACGGTTTCTGCTTCCATTCCTATAGCCGTTATTGCTATTACTTTAGGACGAAGAGTATTTAAAACCACTATCCTTGAAAATAATATTATTCAAACGACAGGCTCTGCCGGGGAAAGCATTGCCTCAGGAGTTGTATTTACATTACCTGGTTTTTTATTTCTTTCAACAGCGAGTTCAGCTAAATTTTTTGAATACGGATCTATTTTTATTCTCGCCATTTTTGGTGGGATGCTGGGAACATTAATGATGATCCCTTTACGACGTTCATTGATCGTTAAGGAACACGAGAATCTTCCTTATCCCGAAGGAACAGCATGTGCAGCTGTTCTTAAAGCGGGTGAAAAAGGTGGTGATTTTGCAAAGACAGCTTTTTATGGGTTAGGATTCGCAGCTGTATATGCTTTATTGCAACGCCTTTTCAAAGTAATAGCAGAAACACCAATTTATGATACTGTCAAACACAAAGCGATCAATACCTTTTATCCTTCAGCACAGGTTTCAGCAGATATCACACCTGAGTATCTTGGTGTAGGTTATATTATTGGTTTGCGTATTGCTGGTGTGCTGGTTGCAGGAAGTGTATTAAGTTGGTTGGTATTTAACCCGATCTTGGTTTCACTCGTTGATCCGGTAAGTATCGCAACGCAACAAGTCAAACTTGGTTTCTTGCATGATCTGAATACGGCAGGTGGTTATGGAGGATGGGATCCGGTAACACATAGTTTTGCTGATCCTGCAACAGCTGTGTATCGTGCATACATACGGCAGATCGGCGCTGGCGCTGTAGCGATGGGTGGTTTTATTACATTGATAAAAACAATACCTACGATCATTTCTTCTTTTAAGGAAAGTGTTCGCTCTGTAAAAGAAAAAGGCACGAAGAGCACTCTCCGTACAGAAAAAGATATTAATATAAAATATGTCCTGTTTGGAATTTTAGCTTTAATTGTTTTGATCGGAGTATTGCCAATGATTCCCGGTAATAACATTATTCAAAAATTTTTGATTGGTGTATTGATAGTAGTATTCGGCGCTTTCTTTGTAACAGTGTCATCACGTATTGTAGGACTTATCGGCACTACTAATAATCCTATTTCCGGAATGACGATAGCTACGATCATGAGCACTTGCCTCATTTTTGTTGCCGTAGGTGCTACTGGCTCTGTGTATGAACCGATGGCGCTTGTGGTAGGTGGTATGGTTTGCATTGCTGCAGCTAATGCCGGTGCAACTTCACAAGACCTGAAGACGGGTTATCTTATTGGGTCAACTCCAAAGTTTCAGCAAATGGGTTTATTTATTGGAGCGATCATTTCTTCAATTGCTATCGGATTTACAATAAAAATATTGGATACACCAACAGCCGAACAAGCAGCGAATGGAATACATCATGCTATTGGTAGTTCTTTGGCCGCTCCACAGGCGACACTGATGGCAACATTGATAAAAGGAATTCTTGGCGGCGATCTTGACTGGAACTTTGTTATTGCGGGTGCAGCACTTGCATTGGTGATGGAGCTTTGCGGCGTTAAAGCATTGAGTTTTGCTATTGGGGTTTATTTACCAATCTCTACAACACTTCCCATTTTTATTGGTGGCGCTATCAGGGGTATAGCCCAGGCTGTAAAAAAGAAACGTGGTGATGAAATCAGAGGAGAGGACGATCTTGAAAGAGGAAGTTTATTTGCAACGGGACTCGTTGCGGGAGGTGCTTTGCTTGGAGTAATATTCGCATTGTTAACAAGAGTACCAGCAATTGCAAATGGAATGAACAAAATGAGTGCAGAGTCCGGTGTTAGTGGAGTGCTTGGGGAAGGTGGCTATATGATCCTGGGAGTAATCTGCTTTGCAGTAATGGGATATGTTTTATATCGTCTTGCAATAAGTAAGAAGCAGCTTATCTGAAAATGTGATGATTTATTAGATGAAATTCAAATGATCATATTTATTTGAAAGGATCATTTTATCATCCGCATTAAGCCATTTGTTTAATACAGTAGCATAAACATTTTTAAAGTCAACTTTATACTTCAGATCGCCTTCATCAAGATCATTCAGATCAGGCAAAGAATTGATCAATCCCTTTTGTTTTAATCCACCACTTATTAAAAACATATTGTTGGCCGTGCCATGATCAGTGCCGCCGCTTGCGTTTTGGGATACTCTTCTTCCAAATTCAGAAAAAGTAAAAAGCATCATGTCATTAAAACGGTTATTGCTTTTCAAATCTTTTACAAATGCTTTTACTGCCTCATTCATTTCTGTAAATAACCTTTGTTGTTGCATTTCCTGGTTTACATGCGTATCAAAACTTCCGAGGGAAACATAATACACTTTGGTATTAATATCAGAAAAGATCAATGATGCGATGGTCTTCATGCTGTTTCCTAAATCAGTTTTTGGATATTCAGCAGATGAAGGATGCAATTTGCTTTGCTGAAAAATATAATCAGCCGATGAAAGTGTTTGGGCCATTGTTTTGTATAAATAATCAACGGGCTGCTCGCCTTTTTCTTCCTTATGATTTTTTAAAACATCTCTGAAGAATTTTTCATTTGCTGTACCATACAATCTGCGGGGATCTTTTACAGCAATGCCATTTATATTCTGGCCTTTCATTGCAAGACTTAATACATCGTCTATTTCAATTGCCTGTGTTGGTTTATCACATCCACTGCATTGCGCATCAAGATAACGTCCTACCCATCCGGTAGTAAAGTATTCTGTACTTTGACTTGCTGTTTGCCAAATATCCATGCTGCGAAAATGAGAACGATCAGGGTTGGAATAACCAACGCTATTCATTATGCCCAGGCTTCCATCATCATACAATTCTTTAAAGCCGGTTAATGCAGGATGTAAACCAACTTCATCCGTAAGTGATAATGCTTTTGTTTTTTCAATGCCCAGTCTTGGTCTTGATCTATAATAAATATCATTGCGGATCGGAATAACAGTATTCAGCCCATCGTTACCTCCGCTAAGTTGTAATATAACAACAACCTTGTTTCCTGCTGGCACCATTGCTTGCTCTTCAAATGCTTTCAAGAATTTGGGAAGCATCATGGAAGCTGTTGCCAACGAACCAATTTGTATAAACTCTTTTCGTTTGATAAGCATAATTTAGATTTTTAGTACATAGTACTCTCAACACAACTGATACTCTGGTGTACTCATTATTTGCAGTGTGGCAGTTTTAATAAAACTTTCTCTGCCGCTTGCATCCGTATATTTTTTAATGAGATCATTATCAACTCCACTCTTTGTCTGCAACAAAATTTTTGAAATAGAATCTATCAGTTTTTCCTTCTCTGTATTCTCAAAATTTTTTACATAAAGGTTCCAGTCTATATTGGCATTGATCATTTGGCGGCGAGGAATCAATCCTTTTAAGCTTTTTCTTTCTTCCTTATTTTCCATTGTATCCTGTCGACCCATCGTCTGGTCATCATCATCTTTTGGCTTTACATTCATTTCATCGGCGTCATTTATCAATAATGGAATTCGCATTCGCATCATTAGGGTAGAACTATCTATCCATGTTTTACCACCTGGCCAACCTGCCACATTGGGTGGATAAAATAACATTTGGCCAAGCACCCTTTGTAAAAGCATCAAAGCTTCCTCGTTTTCTAATTTCATAGGGAGCATTCGTTGAATACCTACCAGCAATTCAACAGGTGATTTTATTTTAGCACCGATATTTTTTTCATCATAAAACCAATCGCTGGTAAAAATATCCTCCATTAATCCGCTTATATCGTAATTACTTTTATAAAATCTGTCAGCCAGCCATTCGCTTTTTTCTGTATCTATAGTTTCATTCACAAAAAACTTGTAGATCTTTTGAGAAATAAATCTCGCAGTTTGTTTTTGCTCTAATAAAATATCCAGCACCTCATCGCCATCAAAGTTTCCTGTTTTGCTCAAAATAGTTTTACTTCTATCATCATGTTGAAATCGGCGAAACATAAATTCACCTTTCAGATTGGAACCCCATCCGGTAAAAGCTCTTGCTGCTTCTTTTACATCATGCTCTGTATAATTACCGCGGCCAAGTGTGAACAGCTCCATCACTTCTCTTGCAAAATTTTCATTGGGATGATCTTTCCTGTTTTGCTGGTTATTTAAAAAGTTCAGCATGGCTGCAGATTTGGAGACAGCTTTCAACAGATCTCCAAAATTTCCAAGTGCATTGGTACGAATTGCATCCAATAATCCCTGCTGATAAAAAACATTCAGATTGCGACAGGCAAAATGGCCGTGCCAGAAGAAAGACATTTTTTCCCGAAGCTGTGCGCTGCTATTCACCATCTCGTGCATCCAATACATATTAAGACTTCTTACTCCTTCCCGGTTTTTTTGCCGAACCATTTTTTTATCTTCAGCAGGCATTTCCTTTTTTTGCTGACGTCCTACTTCTTCAATTCCCAGCATAAGACCCTTTAGATAATCATCTGCCACATCAATGTATTCAGGTTTTTTGTCTGAAGCTTTTACAAGGCCTTTATAAAATTGGTTAGGAGAAAATTTAGATAGCTCCACAAGTTCTTCAACGACGGGACCAAAACCGGCACGCCATAGCAGATGCTGGTTCTTCGCCTGGTTAGTCAACGGCATGGGCAAAAATTTTTTAAAAGACTTTAGAGAAGAAGTTAAGTTTAAAAACTACTGTCCATTTTACTTAAACGGCATGAATGCATTTATATTTTTCTAAATTTGAATTCGATTTAAAACAATTATGACCATCCGGGCATTTAAATACGCATCGCCATTCATCGTTTATATAGGTGCCTTCAATTCTTTTTCCATTATCGGTTGGCAGGTATGGCTTCCATTAGTGTATGCATGGATAATAATTCCGCTGTCTGAATTATTACTAAAGCCAAATGCCGGCAATATGGATGCGGCTGAAGAAGAATTGGCAAAAGCTGATAAAACTTATGACGCATTATTATACCTCGTAGTTGTACTGCAATATCTGGCTTTATATAAATTTCTTTACGCCATGAGTCATGATGCTATGACGTGGATGGATATTGCAGGAAGAGTTTGGGTAATGGGTTTACTCTGCGGAACGTTTGGCATAAATGCAGGTCATGAACTGGGACATCGGGCTAATGTGTTTGAACAAACATTGGCTAAGCTTTTATTACTTACT
>Ga0207712_10000863_pt1 | contig 22110 bp, 20 predicted proteins | sample KBSS44metaG_FD_184402 | JGI IMG/M metagenome (GOLD analysis project Ga0207712, IMG submission 184402) | Switchgrass rhizosphere microbial communities from Kellogg Biological Station, Michigan, USA - KBS S4-4 metaG (SPAdes) (version 2) | ecosystem: Host-associated > Plants > Roots > Rhizosphere... | reverse complement strand
CTGTGGGCCGGCAGCCAGGGGAGGGCCCCGGGGACGGCCCGGCGCGAGCGGGCGCCGGCCATGGACGAGGCGCTCCACGCCGAGCGCGTGGACGCCGGGCGCCGCAAGGTCGTCTACCGGGCCCGCCGCGGCGACCTCCCGAGCGGCGCCTTCGTCCGCTACGCCCGCGACGGCGGCGACGCGAGACCCTATCTGACCGTGGGCAATCATCTCCTGGCCTGGCACCCGTCGGGCTACACCTCGCTCGTCATGCCGGCGCACATCGGCGATGTCGTGGAGGTGCTGACGCCCCGCTCCATCGTTGCCGTACTTTCGGCCGGTTACCGTCCCATGCTGCATCCCACGGCCGCAGCGTTGCTCGGCTGAATTTTGTCCGGTTGGATATTGCACATTCACGGGAGAGCAGCCTTTGACCAGATCCAGATTGCAGCGCACGCTGCGGCGCATCTATGCGCTGCTCGTTGTCGTGCTCGCCGTCTCCTTCCTCGCCAAGATCGTACATCCTGTGCCGCTGCTCGCCGACACCACGCTGGGGCGGCTGCTCGTCGATGCCTACGAGTTCCTGCGCGACATGTCGCTGCTGATCGCCACCGGCGGCGTGGCCTACATCGCGAACATCTACCAGAAGCGCCAGAGCTTCATCGACGCGCTGAAGGAGGAGTGGCGCGACATCATCGCCGCCAAGTCTGCGCTGTTCACGTACACGCAGCTGGAACGGCCTACGGCAGAGCAGTATCTCGCCACGTTCTGCACGCTGTCAGAGACCATCGACAACATGCGCTCGGTGTACAGGAACGTGGGCGAGACCGATGCGCTCATCGGCCTCTACCCTTACGCACCGCTGCACGACATGCGCCGTGCCCTGCAGACGCTGGACCCGCGCAAGAGCCCGGCTCCTGACTCGGACATGCGCGGCCTCGCCCGGGATGCCATCCTGCAATCGTTCTACGCCCTGCGCGAGACTTTCCTGGAGGAGCTGGACCTGGAGGAGCCGGACCATCCGCTGCTGATCTCGGGCGGCCGGCGCATCAAGGTGAGCGGGGCGACCGGCGACGCCCGGATGGCCCAGGACGACCAGCAGACCCGCCGGAACGGCACCCCCTCGCCGGAGCCCCGCATCGACGCCCTGCTGGCCGAGCTCTACGCCAAGGAGAACACCACCGCCAAGCCCTGGCGCCAGCCCGCCGCCCACCTCGCTTCTCAGGGCGACGCCCCGGCGGGGGCGAACGGGCGAGGCTGAGGCCACGGCGCACACTCGGGGTGAGCGGCCACTCGAATAGCGCCCTGCTCCCAGGTGTCAGCTGCCGGAGGATCGCCTGGCGGCAAGCGTGCGGGGCATTCCCGTAGCCCAGCCCGGCATCTTTCGGAGCAAATCCGCCATCAGGTCAACGTCCTGCGGGAGGGCGACGGCTTTCGATGGTGCGGGAGCCTGGACTCAGATCTATCGAGTGCGTCCCGGCACGCTGTGCTGGTCCTGAGCCAGTGACCAGGGAGGATCAGTTCGCAGCGGACACCCTGCGGCGCAAATACGAGGTTGACGGTGCCGCCGATCTCGTAGGGAATCAGATTGCGGATTACGCTCGTCCCATAGCCAGATCTCTTCGGGGCGACAACCGAAGGCCCGCCGTCTTCCCGCCATACGAGTGTCAACTGACCATGCGAGTTCCTGGTCGACCGCCAATCCCAGCACACCGACACGCGACCATGGTGGGTGGACAGAGCCCCATACTTCGCCGCGTTGGTGACCAGCTCGTGGAGCACCGTGGCCACCGCCTGAGCTGCCTCTGCGGTGAGCACCACGTCGGGCCCCTCCACGGTGGCGTTGTCTTTCCCCACGCAGGGGGCCAGCTCACACTCAACCAGCGCTGCGAGACTGGCGCCCTGCCAGCAGCCGCGGCTCAACAGCGCCTGAGTGTTGGCCATTGATTGAATGCGACCGTCAAGAGCTTCGAGGAATTCGTCCATTGAGGGACGGCCATCGCGGCTGCGTTGTGCAATAACGGAGACACATGCCAGGGTGTTCTTCACTCGATGGTCGAGTTCTGCAACAAGCAAGCTCTGGCGCTCTTCGCCGCGCTGGAACTCGGTCACGTCCCGGGTCAGCCCTTTGAGACGCACGACGCGTCCGGCCGCGTCGAACTCGGCCTTTGCCGTTTCCTCAAGCCACAATGCCTGACCGTCCGGACGAACAAAACGGAATTTGGTTGAATACGTCGGGCTATTCGGGCTCACGCCATAGACATGCGCACTGAAGTCTGCCCGATCATCCGGGTGGACGCGTGCCAGGAAATCGTTGCCTTGTCCGTAGCTGAGCTGACGCGATTCGATTCCAAGAATCTGCGGCGTGTTCTCGCTGCGCTGGGAAAGTCCGGTACTGGAATCCCATTCAAAGGCCATTACGTGACCGGCTGCCAGCGCTTGCTGCAGGCGGGCTTCGCTCTGCTTCAGCGCAAATTCCGCCTCTCTACATTCGGTGACGTCGACCACCACCCCAGGGAACCGCCGTGGCTTTCCTTGGCGGTCATAGAAACATTGGCCGCGCGCGATTACCCAGCGCACGCTTCCGTCCTTCTGAATCATGCGACAGCCTTGGGAATATTTCTCTCCCGTTGCAATCGCGTGCTGGATCGCCGCTTGCAGACGCCCGATATCCTCGGGATGCACAGCCTCGAAAAAAAACGAAAGGGGAGCGCCTTCCTCACCTTTTTTCGGATCGACCGAGCACAACGCGGCGAGCTGCGCGTCGCAATAGACGGTGTCCGAGGGAATGCACCAGTCCCATGTTCCAACCATCCCTGCCGCATCGAGCGCACAACTCAACCGGTCCCGGCTTTCGCGCAGCGCTTGCTCCGACAAATGACGCTCAATCGCCAGCGCCACGGTGTGTGTGACGAGAGCAACAGAATCCAGGTCCTGTTGGGTCGGGCCTCGTGGCTCGTGATAGTAAATAGCGAAGGTACCGAGGACGCGCCCGTTCACCGCCTTGATGGGCGTGGACCAGCAGGCTCGCAGCCCGTGGGTCTTTGCGAGATCTCGGTAGTCGACCCAAAGCGGATCGTCGGCGATGTCCGTGACGATTACAGGCTCGCCACGAAACGCGGCCGTGCCGCACGACCCGGCAGCTGGACCAATGGCAGCCCCGTGGATGGCATCGCTGTAGGCCTGGGGCAGGCTCGGTGTGGCCCCGTGCAGAAGGTGTTTGCCGTCTTTGTCCAATATGAGGACCGAGGCCATCATCTCGATATCGGACCGCTCTTCTACGGCGCGCAGCAGTTCATCCAAGACGTGCGCAAGCGGAGCGCCGGCAGAAATTTGGGCAAGCACGCGCCGTTCGGTTTCGACCTGTTTATGCAGTCGTTGTTCCGCGTGCTTGTGCTCGGTGATGTCGCGGGTGACGCCGAGCAATCGCACAGGCACATCCTTGCCACTGCGCACAATCGAGCCCTCAAATGCAACCCAGCGAAACTCACCGGCATTCGGGTGGCCAGGCGGATGCACCACCCGGTATTCGGCGTTCCATACGCCGCCACGGCGCTGTGCCTCTGCAAATGCAGCGTCTACAAGCACGCGGTCATCCGGATGAACGAAGCATCTCCCCTCCTTGAGGGTCTTGGGCGGCTCGTTGTGTCCATGAATTTGAGCAGCCCGCGCATCGCACTCGAGACCACCCGTGTCGAGGTTCACGCTAAACGCCCCAAGCTTGGCGCCGCCGAGGGCCAACTGGAGGCGTTCGTTGCTTATCCTGAGTATCGATTCATTCCGGCGCCTCTCCGCGAACAGCGCGGCGAGGACCAAAACCAAGAACGCTGCTCCAAGCACGAGGGTTTGAGCGGAGAGGATGCGGTCCGCAAGGTCGGTGCTTGCGTCTCCGAAGTGCCCGAAGCTGAAGGTTATCGACCAGACGACAACCAGGGCCACGATAAACGCTGCGGCCGCTGCGAACACCGGCCGACAACGTACTGCAATCCACAGGAGAACGGGGAACACCAGGGCCACGGGCAAGGCCGTCGCCCAAGGCGCCTGTGGCAGGGACGTGACAAGTACGCTCAACACGACCAGCGTCGTGAGCGCCACGGCGCCTTCGATCAGCTCGTGGCGCGGCAGTCGTTCGCGCTTGGCCTCGCCCAGTCCAATCAGAAGCGGCGCGACCGTGACAATGCCCAGCGAGCATGACGCAAACCAGAGGCGCCACGCGTTCAGAGAGGATGCGGCGGGTTGGACAAGGCCGACGGCAACAGCCGCGCCGATCGCGGCCAAAGCTGCTCCAATCGCGGTTGCGACGAGGAGCCCCAGCACTTGGGCCACGCCGTCCAGCCTGAATTCATTGCCAAACCTTCGCTCGATCAACCAGGCTGTGAGCAGCGTCTGACCCGCGTTGACGAGGCCGAATGTGACGGCGAGCCACGGGTTCCTGGCAATCAGGAGGTTGGATGCGATCGTTGCTACTGCCACGGCAACGGCCACCGGTAAGCGCGCACTCGGCCCGAGCACAATCAGCGCACCCACCGCGATGCCCGCGGCCGGCCAGAAGATAGCCACTCCTTCCGGCTTAGCGCGAAGCGCTAGGCCAAGCCGCGCCGCCATGAAATAGGCGAAGCCGATCGCGACCGCGAGCCCGACCCCGCCAAGCCACGCGTGGCTGGAACTGTCGAAGCGGATCGCTGCCGGCCGGCTCTTCTCGTGACCTGCCCGAGGTGCTTTCAATGATCCGTCGATAAGTGAATGCAGGGACGCGATCCTTGGCCGGGTGCGTCGAATCTCTCCATCGAGTGTTGTCTGTAGATTGCAGGGTGGACATCCCTTAGGGTCAACTCAGTAGCCGGTCCGGCGGCTTCCGAAGCGAACCTGCCCGAGCGCGGCGGGTAGGGCGCAGCTGGCGCGCCAGGCGCCTATGTGCTACTTGGCCCCGATTGATGCAGTGCAGCGAACCCGCCCCTGCCCGGTGCAGCGGCGGGGCTGCTCCCGCAACTCCCCCAAAGGCCCCAATGGACCTTCGCAACATCGCGATCATCGCCCACGTGGACCACGGCAAGACCACGCTGGTCGATGCGCTCCTCAAGCAGTCGGGTGCGTTCCGCCAGAACCAGAAGGTGGAATCCCAGGCCCTCGACAGCAACGACCTGGAGCGCGAGCGCGGCATCACCATCCTCGCCAAGTGCACCTCCATCGTCTGGCAGGACACCCGGATCAACATCGTCGACACGCCCGGCCACGCCGACTTCGGTGGCGAGGTGGAGCGCATCCTCAACATGGTGGACGGCGCCATCGTGCTGGTGGACGCCGCCGAGGGGCCGCTGCCGCAGACCAAGTTCGTGGTCTCCAAGGCCCTCAGGCAGGGCCTGCGCCCGATCGTCGTCATCAACAAGATCGACCGGCCGGACGAGCGCCACAACGCCGTCCTCAACGAGATCTTCGACCTGTTCGCCGGCCTCGACGCCACCGACGAGCAGCTCGACTTCCCCGTCCTCTACGGCTCCGGCCGCGAGGGCTGGATGGCGCCCGACCCGGTGGGTCCGCGCGCCGACCTTGAGCCGCTGTTCGAGCTGGTGCAGAACCACGTTCCTCCGCCGATCGTCGAGGACGGTCCTTTCCGCCTGCTCGCGACGACGCTGGAGGCCGATCCGTATCTGGGCCGGGTGCTCACAGGGCGCATCACGTCGGGCAGCCTGAGGCCGAACCAGGCGATCAAGGCCCTGCGCCGCGACGGCACGCTGATCGAGACCGGGCGCGTCACCAAGGTGCTGGCGTTCCGCGGCCTGGAGCGCACCGGCGTCGACTTGGCCGAGGCCGGCGACATCGTCGCCATCGCGGGGCTGACTCAGGCGACGGTGGCCGACACGCTGTGCGACCCGTCGGTGGAGGCTGCATTTGCGGCCCAGCCCATCGACCCGCCCACGCTCGCCATGCTGTTCCGCATCAACGACGGGCCGTTGGCGGGCCAGGAGGGCGACAAGGTGCAGAGCCGGGTCATCCGCGACCGCCTGCTCAAAGAGGCCGAGCGCAACGTCGCCATCCGCGTCAGCGAGCTGCCCGACACCAAGGACGCCTACGAGGTGGCCGGCCGCGGCGAATTGCAGCTCGGCATCCTGATCGAGACCATGCGCCGCGAGGGTTTCGAGCTGACCGTCTCGCGTCCGCGCGTCGTCATCAACGCCGATCCGGAGACCGGCCAGAGGCTGGAGCCGGTCGAGGAGGTCATCATCGACGTGGACGAGGCCTACTCCGGCGTGGTGGTGCAGAAGCTCTCCGAGCGCCGCGCCGAGCTGATGGATATGCGCCCCTCCGGCGGCGGTCGCCGGCGCCTCGTGTTCCACGCCCCCACCCGCGGTCTCATCGGCTACCAGGGCGAGCTGTTGACCGACACCCGCGGCACCGCCGTGCTGAACCGCCTGTTCCACGGCTACGCCCCGTTCAAGGGCGAGATCGGCGGCCGGCGCACCGGCGTTCTCGTCTCCAACGCCGCGGGCGAGGCCACCGCCTACTCCCTCTTCAACCTGCAGGAGCGCGGCGCCATGATGATCGAGCCGCAGACGCGGGTGTACGAGGGCATGATCGTGGGCCAGCACACCCGCGACAACGACCTCATCGTCAACGTCATCCAGGGCAAGAAGCTCACCAACGTCCGCGCCGCCGGCAAGGACGAGAATACCATCCTCACCCCGCCCATGCGCCTCACCCTGGAGAAGGCCATGTCCTACATCGAGGACGACGAGCTGCTGGAGGTGACGCCCAGGTCGGTCCGGCTGCGCAAGCGCTGGCTCGACCCGAACGAGAGGAAGAAGCGCGAGCGGGCGGGCGCGGCCGCATCGTAGGCGAGGCCGAAGACCCGACACGGGTGGGGCGACGCCTCGAAAATGTTGGGTCTGCGCTTCGCTTGACCCAACCTACACGTCATCCTATGTATATCCCATCAGGATATACATAGGCACGCCCATGGCTGATCGAGTCTCCACCTCCACCGTCTTCATCACCAACCGCACCCAGGCGGTGCGCCTGCCCAAGGCCGTCGCCTTCCCCGACGACGTGCAGCAGGTCGATATCCTGAAGATCGGCAGCGCTCGCCTGATCGTCCCCAAAGGCAAACGCTGGCATGATTTCTTTCACGGTGGCCCGCGTGTCAGCGACGACTTCATGGCAGAGCGCGAGCAGCCCGCGCCCGAGGAGCGCGAGCCACTCTGATGCTCGCCTACATGCTCGACACGAACATCTGCATCTACGTTATGAGCGCTCGTCCGCCCGAGTTGGAGGGGAGATTCAACGACCTCGCTGAGCAGCTCTGTATCTCCACCATCACACTTGGCGAGTTGCACTACGGTGCGGAGAAGTCGACCCGCCGTGCCAAGAACTTGGCGGCGATCGAGCATTTCGTGGCACGCCTGGAGGTGCTGGCGTTCGGCGATAAGGCTGCCGCCCACTATGGTCAGCTGCGGGCGGAACTGGAGCGGTCGGGAAAGCCCTGCGGATCGTACGACATGCAGATCGGCGCCCACGCCCGCAGCGAGGGGCTGATTGTCGTCACCAACAACATGCGCGAGTTCGGCCGGATGCCGGGCGTGCGTGCGGAGAACTGGCTTTGAGGTGAGGCGCCCACTGCTTCTCCCCGTGACAGACTGGGCAAGAGGCGGCCGACATCGACTTACCCCCCGCTCAGCACCGCCTTCACCTGGCCGCTGGCCTTGCCGAAGTCCATCTGGCCGGCGTGACGCTCCTTGAGCAGGGCCATCACCTTGCCCATGTCCTTCGGGCTCGCGGCGCCCACCTCCGTGACGGCGGCGGCGACGGCCTCCTTGGCCTCGGCCTCGGTCATCTGCCTGGGCAGGAATTCCTCGATGACGGCGATCTCGGCCGCCTCTTGCTGCGCCTGCTCGGCGCGGCCGGCCTTCTCGTAGATGGCGAGCGATTCGCGGCGCTGCTTGATCATCTTCTGCAGGAGCGCCGGGATGTCCTGGTCGGGGATTGCAGTCTTGGCGGCGATGTCGGCTTGCTGCAGGGCGGCCGAGATCAGCCGCAGCGCCGAAAGGCGCTGCTTGTGCTGGGATTTGAGGGCCGCCTTGGTCTCCGCCGCCAGCCGGTCGCGCATGTCGGATCTCCCGTTGCCGCTGCTCATTTATGGGCAGCGGGCGGCCCTCACAAGCCCCGCTACCTCAGGTAGGGGCAGAGCTTCTTCTCGCCCGCGTAGGTCGTGTAGAGGCCGCTGTCCCACTCGAAGGAGCGGAACTCGCGGGCGCATGCGGCACGCGGATCGCCCGACGGGGGCGGGCCGTCGTAGGCCTCCTCGTCGTACGCGTAGCCCGGCGAGCTGCGGTAGGCCTCCGCGGCAATGATGCCGCCGATGATGCCGAGGCCCAGCCCGATGCCGACGCCCCGTCCCCGGTGCCCGTGGTGCCTGTGGAAGTGACGGTAGCGGCGCACCTGCAACACCGTGCTGCCCGCCTCGGCCTTAGCGAAGCCTGGCGACATCGCCACCGGGGCTGCCGCCACCGGGGCCATCGGCGTCAATCCGAGCGACAGCACCAGCGCGCCGGCGAGCGGCAGTCTCCATCCTTGCATGTCGTACGTACTCCTTTTCACTGGGGCTGTGAAATCCGGTGGCCGCAGCAGGCGAGCCCCCCGGATACCACCCTGGGACCTCGTTAACGGTGATAGCGGCCGCGGCCCGTCGGTCCCCACCCGGGCTTCCCGGATGCGGCATCGGATGCACCCGTGGCATGGTTGCTGCGCTGGGCTCTCCGTGCTATGCGCGGGCTGGCGCTTCAAGGGCGCCGTGCGGCACCGCTGCGGGCTCTTCGCTTGAACGTGCGGCTGTTGGGGCGAGGCCGCAACCGTTCATCCAATGTTCCGGGGCGAAAGCGCTTCTACGTGACGACCGACGAACCCATGATGGCGAGCATGGCGGGCCGCTACGCGGCAGCCTTGTTCGACTTGGCCAAGGAGGAGCGGCAGCTGTCGCGGATCGAGGCCGACCTCAAGTCGTTCCAGGCCATGCTGGACGAGAGCGCGGACCTGCGCCGCCTTATCCGCAGCCCCGTGATTGCGGCCGAGGACCAGGCCAAGGCGCTCGCTGCGATCCTGGCCAAGGTCGGCGTCTCGCCTCTCACCGCCAACTTCTTCAAGCTGATCGCCCGCAACCGGCGTTTGTTCGCCGCGGCCGACATGATGCGCGACTTCCGCGCCCTCCTGGCGCGGGACCGTGGCGAGGTGAGCGCCGATGTGGCGACGGCGCATCTGCTGACCGCGGAGCAGCTCAACGCCCTCAAGGATGCGTTGCGCGTCCAGATCGGCAAGGACGTGCAGGTCAACACCCGCGTCGATCCGGCCCTCCTCGGCGGGCTCGTCGTCAAGGTCGGCAGCAAGATGATCGATAGCTCGCTGCGGACCAAGCTCAACAATCTCAAAGTCGCGATGAAAGGTTTAGGCTGATGGACATCCGCGCCTCAGAGATCTCCTCGATCCTCAAGCAGCAGATCAAGAACTTCGGCAAGGAGGCCGAGGTCTCCGAGATCGGCCAGGTGCTGTCCGTCGGCGACGGCATCGCCCGCGTCTACGGTCTGGACAACGTCCAGGCCGGCGAGATGGTGGAGTTCCCCGGCGGCGTCCGCGGCATGGCGCTGAACCTTGAGGCCGACAACGTCGGCATCGTCATCTTCGGCGAGGACCGCGGCATCAAGGAAGGCGACACCGTCAAGCGCACCGGAGCCATCGTTGAGGTGCCCGTCGGCAAAGGCCTGCTGGGCCGCGTGGTCGACGCGCTGGGCAACCCGATCGACGGCAAGGGCCCCATCAAGTCCGACACGCGCATGCGGGTGGACGTGAAGGCGCCGGGCATCCTGCCGAGGAAGTCGGTGCACGAGCCGATGGCCACCGGCCTCAAGTCGGTCGATGCGCTGATCCCGATCGGCCGCGGCCAGCGCGAGCTTATCATCGGCGACCGCCAGACCGGCAAGACTGCCATCATTCTCGACACCTTCTTGAACCAGAAGCCGCTCAACGAGACGGGCGACGAGAGCGTGAAGCTCTACTGCGTCTACGTCGCCATCGGCCAGAAGCGCTCCACGGTGGCCCAGTTCGTGAAGGTGCTGGAGGAGCGCGGCGCCCTGCCCTACTCCATCGTGGTGGCCGCCACCGCCTCAGATCCGGCGCCGATGCAGTTCCTGGCGCCGTTCGCCGGCTGCACCATGGGCGAGTACTTCCGCGATAACGGCATGCACGCCGTGATCGCCTACGACGACCTCTCCAAGCAGGCCGTCGCCTACCGCCAGATGTCGCTGCTGCTGCGCCGCCCGCCCGGCCGCGAGGCCTACCCCGGCGACGTGTTCTACCTGCACTCGCGCCTGCTGGAGCGCGCCGCCAAGCTCAACGAGGCGCACAAGGCGGGGTCGCTCACGGCGCTGCCGGTGATCGAGACCCAGGCCAACGACGTGTCGGCCTACATCCCGACCAATGTCATCTCCATCACCGACGGCCAGATCTTCCTTGAGACCGACTTGTTCTATCAAGGCATCCGCCCGGCCGTGAACGTCGGCATCTCGGTGTCGCGCGTGGGCTCGGCCGCGCAGGTCAAGGCCATGAAGCAGGTGGCCGGCCGCATCAAGGGCGAGCTCGCCCAGTACCGCGAGATGGCGGCCTTCGCCCAGTTCGGCTCCGACCTCGACGCCGTCACCCAGCGCCTGCTGGCGCGCGGCGCCCGGCTCACGGAGCTCTTGAAGCAGCCCCAGTTCTCTCCCCTCAAGGTGGAGGAGCAGGTCGTGGTGATCTTCGCCGGCACCCGCGGCTATCTCGATCCGCTGCCGGTGGCGGCCGTATCGAAGTTCGAGCAATCGCTCCTGCGCCACCTGCGCGAGTCGCATGCCGATATCCTGGGCGACATCGCGACCAGGAAGGAGATCACGTCCGATACCGAGAAGAAGCTGGTCGGCGTGCTCGACGCCTTCGCCAAGAGCTTCACGGCGTAGAACCCCCTCCCCGCAGGCGGGGAGAGGGAGAAGAGGATAAACGGAAGGCCCCATGGCGAGCCTGAAAGACCTCCGCAACCGCATCTCCTCCGTCAAGGCGACGCGCAAGATCACCAAGGCCATGCAGATGGTCGCCGCGGCCAAGCTGCGCCGCGCCCAGGAGGCGGCTACGTCGGCCCGCCCCTATGCCGTGCGCATGGACGCAATGCTCGGCAACCTCGGCCGCCGCGCCAACCCCGAGAGCGCACCCAAGCTGCTGGTCGGCACCGGCAGGGGCGACATGCACCTCCTCATCGTCATGACGGCCGAGCGCGGCCTGTGCGGCGGCTTCAACTCCAACATCGCCAAGCTGGCCAGGGCCGACGCCAACCGCCTGCGCGCCGAGGGCAAGACCGTCAAGATCCTCACTGTCGGCCGCAAGGGCGCCGACAACCTGCGCCGTGACTGGGGCAGCCGCATCATCGACCGCGTAGATCTGCGCGGGCAGAAGCAGATCACCTTCGCCGTCGCCGGCGCGATCGCGCAGAAGGTGCTGGCCCTGTTCGATGCCGGCGAGTTCGACGTGGCGACGCTCTATTTCTCCGAGTTCAAGTCGGTGATCTCGCAGAAGCCGACCGCCCTGCAGCTGATCCCCGCCAATCTGCCGCCCGAGACCAACGCCCGGGCCGCCGCCGGCCAAGGTGGTGGCCCAGGTGCGGCCATTGCCGCGGTCTACGACTTCGAGCCCGACGAGAACGAGATCCTGGCCGAGCTGCTGCCACGCAACCTCGCCACCCAGGTGTACCGCGGCCTTCTGGAGAACGCCGCTTCAGAGCAGGGCGCCCGCATGAGCGCCATGGACAGCGCCACCCGCAACGCCGGCGACATGATCGACCGCCTCACCCTCAACTACAACCGCAGCCGGCAGGCCATGATCACCAAGGAGCTGATCGAGATTATTTCCGGCGCCGAGGCGCTGTAGCGGAATCGAACAAATATGCAGAACAAAGTGCGAAAATGAGTAGCATGGCATGCAGAAACGTCGTACATTCTCTCTGCTGAGCCAGAAGGAGGTCCGCCATGCACAGCCGCGACTTCAAGGAGGCTAACGCAGGGTATCTGTCCGATCCACGCGAGCTGGTGGGTCAATTTCGCCGCTTTGGCGATGCCGGTCCTGCATATGAGGTACTGCGCATCGACAGCGAGGACGAGGCTTGGATTCGTGTTGTGTTTTCAGAGGAGGAACTGGCCTATCCGATCGCAGAGATCGTCGTCGACCCCATCGCCGAAACCATCCCTTAATTGCGGTCATGTTCGCCATAGCCTTCGACATGACGGTCGCCGACATGGTCCGGCATCACCCCAAGGGCGTGCCGCAGGCCTACCGGGACATCGCCAAAGCGCTTGGTCCGTTCGGCTTTGAGAGGATCCAAGGGAGTGTCTACCTGACGAGGAATGAGGACCTGGGCAATCTCGTCTCTGCGGTCATGTCTCTCAGGAGGTTGCCGTGGCTTCCCGCATGTGTGCGAGATATCCGAGGCTTCAAGGTGGAGAACTGGTCAGACTTCAAACCGGTTATGAGGGGGCAGCAGTGATGAGGTCCTTCTTCGGCGCTGGTGCCCGTTCACGGAGGAGCAGCAAATGACCGGAGACGCCGAGAGCGCGATGCTCGACATGCTGCGCCGCATCCGGGCCTCGCAGGAACGGACGGAGCTGGACGTAGCGGATGTCAAAGTGCGCATGTCCGCGCTCGAGCAGCATCAGGGACAGCTCCTGGCCTTGCTCGGAACGCTCAGTCAGCGGCTGGACCGCTTCGACGAGCGGTCGGGGCGGATCGAGCGCCGGCTCGACCGGGTCGAGGCATGAGGAATACTAGGTTGGGTTAGGCCCGAAGGGCCGTAACCCAACATGGCAGGGTCGGCTGGACCTGTTAGGTTTACGCGCTTCGCGTTGACTCAACGTATCGAACGGCACGAGAGACAAGACGAGAACGTAGGAAGAGCAGTCATGGCAACCAACAAAGTCGGCAAGATTCGCCAGGTCATGGGCGCCGTCGTGGACGTGCAGTTCGAGGACCATCTGCCCGAGATTCTGAACGCGCTGGAGACGAGGAACCAGGGCGGCCGCCTGGTGCTGGAGGTGGCCCAGCACCTGGGCGAGCACTCGGTGCGCACCATCGCCATGGACTCCACGGAGGGCCTCACCCGCGGCCAGGACGTGACCGATACCGGCAACCCCATCGCCGTCCCCGTCGGCGACGAGACGCTGGGCCGCATCATGAACGTGATCGGCGACCCGGTTGACGAGGCTGGCCCCATCAAGACCGCCTCCAAGCGCGCCATCCACCAGCCGGCCCCGTCCTTCATCGAGCAGTCCACCGAGGCGCAGATCCTGGAGACGGGCATCAAGGTCGTGGACCTGCTCGCCCCCTACGCCAAGGGCGGCAAGATCGGCCTGTTCGGTGGCGCCGGCGTCGGCAAGACCGTGCTGATCATGGAGCTGATCAACAACGTCGCCAAGGCGCACGGCGGCTACTCGGTGTTCGCGGGCGTGGGCGAGCGCACGCGCGAGGGCAACGATCTCTATCACGAGATGATCGAGTCCAAGGTCAACGTCGACCCCAAGAAGGCCGGCAGCGCCAAGGGCTCCAAGTGCGCCCTGGTCTACGGCCAGATGAACGAGCCGCCCGGCGCCCGCGCCCGCGTCGGCCTCAGCGGCCTCACCGTGGCCGAGCACTTCCGCGACCAGGGCCAGGACGTGCTGTTCTTCGTCGACAACATCTTCCGCTTCACGCAGGCGGGCTCGGAGGTGTCGGCGTTGCTGGGGCGCATCCCCTCGGCGGTGGGTTACCAGCCGACGCTCTCCACCGACATGGGCGCGCTGCAGGAGCGCATCACCACCACGCAGAAGGGTTCCATCACCTCGGTGCAGGCCATCTACGTGCCGGCCGACGATCTGACGGACCCGGCGCCGGCCACCTCCTTTGCTCACCTCGACGCCACCACGGTGCTGTCGCGCGACATCGCCGCCAAGGGCATCTACCCGGCGGTGGATCCGCTCGATTCCACCTCGCGCATGCTGCAGCCGGGCATCGTCGGCGAGGAGCACTACCAGGTGGCGCGCTCGGTGCAGCAAATCCTGCAGCGCTACAAGGCGCTCCAGGATATCATCGCGATTCTCGGCATGGACGAGCTGTCGGAAGAGGACAAGCTGACGGTTGCGCGTGCACGCAAGATCGAGCGGTTCCTCTCCCAGCCCTTCCACGTCGCCGAGGTGTTCACGGGTTCTGCCGGCAAGCTCGTCGGCTTGGCGGATACCATCAAGGGCTTCAAAGGGTTGTGTGCCGGCGACTACGACCACTTGCCGGAACAGGCGTTCTATATGGTCGGCACTATGGAAGAGGCGGTCGCCAAGGCCGAGCAACTGGCCGAGGCGGCGTAGGCGGAGAGGGAAGCGGCTATGCCAGCAGACGACGCGGGTGCCGAGTTCGGCAGCTGTTGCGACGGTCTCAAGGACGCATTGACGAATACGGAGTTCGAGCCGCTGTTCGCGGTGGATGAGACTGGCGTGCTCTACATGTCGGTCGGGGTCGCGGACGTGGCGGGCGAGGACGAGCCCAACATGGTCGATCACCCCGTTTACTTCTGCCCCTTCTGCGGCACCAAGCTGCAGACCGAGGAGGAGGTCGAGGCCAAGCTGAACGCCCAGGCGGCGTGAGCGGGTGTCAGACCTCCGGGTCTGACACCGTGGCTCCAACGCAGGTTGTGGAAGGGGTCAGACCCGGCGGGTCTGACCCCTGGCTCCGGTGCCGACTTCTGCACGAACGGCTCCAACGCCGGTTGCGTTATGGGTGTCAGGCCCGCAGGGTCTCGCACCGCGAGTAGGTAGCAGGGAAGAATGGGAATGGCAGGCACGTTCAAGTTCGAGCTGGTGACCCCGGAGCGCATGCTGCTGTCGGAGGATGCCGCCCAGGTGGTCGTGCCCGGTGTCGAGGGCGAGTTCACCGTGCTCGCCGGCCACGCGCCGGTTCTCTCCGCTCTGCGCCCCGGCGTGGTGGACGCCAGGCTGGGCGATTCCCGCACCGTACGTGTGTTCGTGAAGGGCGGCTTCGCCGAGGTCGATGCCGAGCGCCTGATCGTACTGGCCGAGCGCGCCTTCGACATTGGCGCCATCGACGCCGCCGGCATCTCCGCCGAGCTGCAGACGGCCGAGGCCGAGCTCGCCGCCGCAACGACGGATTCCTCCCGCCTCGCCGCCGCCTCCGCCGTGGAGCACCTGCGCGCGCTGCAGCGGTAAGCCGAGAGACATAAGCAATCAGCCAAGTGATCGAATGGAAGCTCGCCAACGCGCCTTGCTAGTTCTTCGTTACGCGGCAAGTCGATGAGGTCTGTTTTTCACTAATGATACTCAGCGGCCCCCCCCACCTTCCGAGTTGAGTCGAATTTTGTGGTGCCGTCCCGATGGTGGTGGGAATTTGGTGAGGGGGTCTCCGGCGGAGTGAGGGTAGCTCGTCAGGCAGCGAGGTCAATCGACTCGGCAAGGGGCCGTGCGATCGACATCCAGCCGTCGACCTTTCTGAGCACGATCTGGCCGGAGGCAAGCAGCGCCCAGAACAGCATCGCTGCCGTCTCGGCCGAGGGCAGCACGGTCTGCGTCTTGATGCGGCGCTTGAACTCCAGATGCAGGCGCTCGATGGCGTTGGTGGTGCGCGCCGATTTCCATTGCTCGACGGGCAGCCGCGTGAACGTGAGGAGCTGGTCGCCGGCCTCCACCAGGCTGGTCGCGACGGCCTCGCATTTGTCGCGCCATTTGCGGATGAAGGCCTTGCGTCGTTTCTCGGCGGCCAGAGGATTATCGGCATAGATCATATCTGCGTAGTCGGCCTTGATCTCCTCGGCGAGCCGCTTCGGCGCATGCGCGAGCAAGTTCCTCAGCTTGTGCACCGTGCAGCGCTGCATGGGAAGATCGGGCCACAGCGAGACGAGCGCCTTCTCCAGGCCGGGCGCGCCGTCGACAATGGCGAGCTCGGGGCGCTCAAGACCGCGCTTCGTCAAGTCGTCGAGAATGCCGCGCCAGGCGGCCTCGCTCTCGCCGCCCATGTTCTTCACGGCGAGCAGTACCTTCTGCCCGTCGCGACGCACGCCGAGCACAACAAGCAGCGAGATCGACGTGGCCTTCTTGTCGAGCCGCACCTTGACGACGGTGCCGTCGAGGATCAGCCGCACGATGTCCTCTGGCTTAAGATCGCGCTTGTTCCAGCTCTCCCAGTCGGCCTTGATCTGCCGCCACACGCGCGACACCGTCGATCTGGAGATGGCGCCGCGGAAGATCGCCGTCAGGGCACGTCCTACGCGCCGTGTGTTGGTGCCGGCGAGATACGCACCGGCGATCAGCGCATCGACCTCGCGGGTGCGCCGGCGGTAGGCGGGCAGGGTCTTGTTGACCCACTCCGTCGTCCGCCCGTCGGCCGTATCGAGACGCGCGCGCGGCACCGCCACCGTGACCGCGCCGAAGCTGCCCAGCACCTGGCGCTCGCGCCGCCCGTTGCGGTGGCCCGTCGAGGGCACCGCGCTGGCCGCACCCTCCTCATGGCCGAGCCCTGCTGCCGCCACCACACGCTCGCCTGCGGTCTTGAGCCGGGCGTAGCGCCCACGTCCCAGCGCTGCTTCCAGCTCCTCCTCCAGCAGCGCCTCGATGAAGCCGCGGATCGTGCCGCGCACGCCCGCCTCCAGCGGTGTGGACCACCCCTCCTCCAGCAGGTGCTTCGAATCTGCTCCCGTGATATCCCTCGTCATGGCGTTGTCTCCGTCGGCGGCTGCCAACCGCCGTTTTGGCTTTCAGATCAAGCCGGAGATAACGCCACCTCCGATTCCCACCAATCCTGGGACGGCACCTTCAACGCATCGCAACACGACTGCTCGCCGATGACCATGACCGGTATTGGCACTCTTGCCCCGTTCGCTGCGCTGCAGCGGTTCCGTCCGGTTACTGAGGCACTTGCCTCGTCCCTGCGAGCCTGCTGGGATGCGTGCTTGTGACCCGGAGCGGACCTTCGCATCTTCCTTCCTCCCGGTCAGTGGACCCGCTGGCCTGTGATCTGCCAGGGCCCGGGATTGGGCACCGCGAGGCCGTGCCGAGTGAGGCTCCGGGCGCGGATCACGTCGCCGAGTATCGTGACGAAGCGGCAAATGCGCTCGCTGCGATCGCGGGTTTGCCGCACGCGCTGCGTGAGGCGGCGACCCTTTTCTTCGTGCACGAGTGCTCGCACCAGGACATCGCAACGTTCCTGGGTCTCTCTGTGCCGACCGTAAACAACCGGTTGCACGCAGCACGTAAGCAATTGAGACGGAGGATGCTAACCATGCTGAAGGACACACTCCAGGCGCACGGCCTGCCGGACGATTTCGCCAATCGCATCGGCCGCCTGGTCGAAGCACGCGGGAGCGTCGTGGAGGCGCTATTCGATCCAGGCGCAACGCCGGACATACTCGCGGAGCTTGCTGTGAGCGACGAGGCGAACAGTCGCGCCGTCAACGTGCACGTGGTCCAGCGCATGGGCGACGGGCGTGTGCGCGGCGTCGTCCATTCGAGCGCGGGCGCGCTCCCGCGGGGCGCGACCGTGTTCAGCCCGGGCCGCACCAGCGTCGCGCCAGTCACCAGTCTACCATTCAACCCGATCGTCCCGCTTCTGGCAGGTCCGTCACCGCTCGCGACTGCACAAGGCAAGCTCGCCGAGACGGGAATCAAAGCTATCGACGTGATGTGCCCGATTGTGGCGGGCGGCTCCATTGCCCTCGCCGGCGAAATGGGTGCGGGGACTACTGTCGTCATGGAAGAGATCGTGCGGCGTCTCAGCGGTGGTCGCGACCGCGTCTCGATGTTTGCCATCCTAGCGCCGCCATCGGCCGAATGGCCACGCGCACTCGAGCCGGACTATTCGCTGGCCGCCGAGCTCAAGGAAGAGGGTAGCAGCGAGGGTACCGTCGGCGCAGTACAGACCTTCTTTTTCCGCTCCGAGGGCGGACCATGGACAGCAGAAGCCTTGGCGACGCTCTCCCCTGTTGACACCGTCGTTCATGTCTCGCGCGCGCGTATCAAGTCGAAGCTCTATCCCGGTATCGACGTGCTCACGTCCCGCTCAGGGCTATTCGAGACAGGTGCCGTCAGTGTGGAGCACGCGAAGATCGCTGAGCGCGTCAGGGCGGCGCTAACCCTGATGTGGGCAGGCGATGGCTTTGCCAATTCGGAGACCACCGACTTCGTGCTCGCTCGCACGCGCAAGCTGCAGAATTTCTTCGGCCAGCCATTCTTCTTCGCCGAGCCTTGGACCAAACGGCCCGGAAGTTATGTGAGCCTCGCAGATGCGCTCGAAGGCTGCCGGGCGATCCTCGACGGGGAATGCGATGATCTACCGGTCAACACATTCTATTTCGGGGGCAGTCTCGCGGAAATCCGTGGACGCGCGAACGGGAAGACATAGCGCGAGCGGCCGGAGTTGAGACCCGCGTTCGATGTCGCTCATGGCACACAGCGCCAGTTCGCGGCGATGTGCTCATTGTCCGGTAGCTGAGGTCGAGCGGTCGCTGACCGGCGGGGCGAACGCGACGCGAATGACCCAGAGCAGCCGTCGTTATTCGGCGGCCGCTGGCGCATGTGCGCGTCCCCGTGAGGCGCTTGGGCAAGCGCCTCGTGGCGGAATCTGCCGCTCACAAAGCGCACGACCATACTTTTCTTGAAGCTTGAGCCAAGGCGGACAAGGGAACTGTGCCAAGTCACTGTCGTTCTCCTAGTGCGGTATCACTCCAGGAAGAAGTTGCGATGAGACGCCCTCCATGAACACTGATCTGCGCCCCCTTGCCGGCAAGCGAGTCCTTGTTGTCGAAGACGAGCCACTGATCGCGATGGATTATGCCTCGCATCTGACGGAAGCTGGTGCCCAGGTCATCGGCACGTTCGCGAGCGTGCGCGACGCAATGAGGTTCCTCAGGTCATCCGCCAGTGCATCAACGCTCGATGCGGCGGTGGTGGACTTCGTCTTGGCGGACCGCAACAGTGAGCCGTTGCAGGTGGCGCTGAAGCAGCGCGACATTCCCTTCGTGGTGGTTAGTGCCTTCCCACGTCCGCTGGTGAGGACGGAGGCCAGCGAACGCATACTGCAAAAGCCGGTGTCGGCAAAAACTCTTTGCGACGAGCTTGGCAACGCGTGCCGCGCAGCCTGAACCATCACCCAGCCGACTGTGTATCCGCGACGCGCACCCTCGTGTGCGTCGATCGGCAGTCTAGCCACAGGGCTCTTGGCTACGGGTAGAGCAACCGTGCCCGTCGGAGGGTTTGGAGCATTCGCATGTGGTACAGCGGCAACGTCGCGGTTTACCCGCGCAGCACGCCTGCCACGACCTCGACAATGCGCTCCTTGTCCGCGAGCTTGGTCAAGACCGGTGCGTTGGGCCACTTGAGCATGATTTCGGGGCGCGCATCTCCTGTATAGAAGACAAAAGGAATGCCGTTGCGTGAAAGCCGCTCGCAAACAACTGAACAATCGTCACGACCAAGATTGATGTCGACCACCGCAGCCGAAAGGCCTGGCACGTCAATCATGCGCAAGGCTTCCTGGGTATCGGCGGCCGATGTGATGCTCGCTCCCGCAGCGTTGAAAGCGGCGTGAATCTCCAACGCAATCAACGGTTCGTCCTCGACGATCAGGATGGATCGACCGGAAAGAGGTCTGTCATGCAGGCTCATGGGCGTCCTCGGGCGGGCAGTATTCGCTCGTCTGTACGAGGGTACCAAGCGAACCGCTGAGCTCGTAGATAACGCCGGCCAGCGCGAACTGGATTTGCGGAGGCACTTCAAAGTGCTCCGCCATCACTTGTTCAAGCACAGCGCTTCCAAACCCCTTCTGCGTTGGCGTCCACACCGGCGGCCCACCCTGTTCCTGCCAACGGAAAGTAAATTCGTTGGAACTGTTCAATGCGTGCTTGGACCAGCAGATGTGGACCCGCCCAGTCGCGTTCGACAGTGCCCCATGCTTGGCCGCGTTGGTGGCAAGTTCATGCAGGGCAAGCGCGAAGTTCTGAGCCGCCCTCGCAGTCAGCATCAGGCTAGGCCCCTCCACCTTCACACGACCGGCGTAGGGGCTGATCTCGGCGCGCACGATCTCGGCGAGATCAGCCCCCTGCCACTCCTTGTCGATCAGCATGACGTGGGTCTGCCCGAGCGAACGCAGACGGCTGACCACCGCTGCTTCCGCATCCTTGACGGTTGACTTGCCGGCGAAGCTCCTCGACACCACGGCCAAGACAACGGCGAACAGGTTCTTCGTGCGATGCTGGATCTCGCGTGTCAGGAGCTCCTGCCGCGCCTGAAACTGCTTCTTCTCGCTGATGTCACGGGCGATCTTCGAGGCGCCGACGACTTTCCCCGCCGGATCCTTCAGGGGCGATACCGTCAGCGAAATATCAACGAGGCTGCCATCCTTGCGCCTGCGAACCGTCTCGTAGTGATCGACGCGTTCACCGCGGCGGATACACTCTAGAATACGGACTTCCTCGTCGTGCCTGTCCGGCGGAATGAGGGTTGTGATTGGCTTGCCGATCATTTCGTCAGAGGTGTAGCCGAACAGTTGCTCCGCTCCACGATTCCAGGTCGTGATGACGCCATGCAGGTCTTTGCTCACGATGGCATCGTCAGAAGAGTCGACGATGGCAACCAGCCGTTGGGCGGTGTGCTCCGCCAACTTGCGCTCGATCAGGTCTGCTGCCTGCCGAGCCAATACATCCAAGAGACGAAGGTCACGTTCCGATGGTTGATGAGGGTTGCGCCAGTGTGTCGAGATCATCCCTAGCAGGTGACCGTCCCGGGAGACCAGTGGCGTTGATTGTACGGCACGGATGCCGGTTTGGCGGTAGGTTTCGAGGTCCTCGGAGCCCGCCATGAAGTCGCTCAATTCGATGTCCGGGACGATCGATCGATTGCCGGTCGCCAGTGCGACGCCGCATGTGCTTCCCGATCCCGGCCGTACCCACTCCCAGAACGCCGCCGCGGTTGGATTGAACCCGCGGTAGGCCAGGAGCCGAAGTTCGCCTCGCTGCGGATAGAACATCTGCATGCTCGCAAAGTCGGAACGCATGATGTCCACAGCCGCGTCGAGGATCCTTTCGTGCAGCACCTCGACCTCGGTCGCGGGGATCAATTCGGTGCTGATTTTCTGGAGCTGTTGGGTGGCGGCGAGTTCCGACACCAATTGCCGTTGCGTCTTGCGCAACTCCTCCTCGGCACGCCTCCTCTCCAAGCCGAACCCGAGCTGGCGAGCAATCGTCACGGCAAGATCGACCTCGGCGGCGCTGAAAATATGCGGTGCCTCGTAGTAGGTCATGAACTTGCCAATGAGCTCACCTTTTACAACAAGGGGAATGAAGGCGAGGGCTCCTATCCCCTCCGCCCTTACGGTGTTCTTGAGAGACTCCGGGAAGTCGGCCGTCTCGACATTCTCAACGCAAAGCGGCTGCGGGTCTTTGACATCGCGCGTCCACGGTGAGTGTCCTTCGACAGCCCGTCGGTACGTATCAGATAGGCCGCGCGAGGCGGCAAAGCGCATGATCCCGGTATCGTCGAACAGCAGGATCGACGCTCTCTCGCAACGGAGGGCGCGGATGATGGCGTCGAGCGCCGCCTCGCAGATGTCACTTTGTGATCCGGCCCGATAGAGCCTGTCAGTAAAGCGATACATCGCCGCCTGCTCATCCATGCGCCTGGAAAGCGACGTATCAGCGTTCTTGATGTGCGAGATATCCACCAACACGTTGATCGCCCCGGTTACCTCGCCAGATGCGTCGAGCACTGGGGTTGGATGCGGGATGAAAGGAACGCGGGTGCCGTCAGGCCGCTCAACGATCGCTTCCATCCCCCGGATGGGGCGCTTCTGTTTGAGCGCGAGCGCCATCGGGCTCTCGTCATGGGGCAGCAGCGTTCCATCAGGGGAGTAGAGCCTGTAGGCTCCGGAGAACTTAGTCTTGCCAAGGTCGGGGCGGCGACCCCAAAGCGCAGCAGCCGCCTCATTAAAGGAGTTGATACGGCCCTCGGCATCCGTCGTGTAAGCCGCTACCGGCAGCGCTTGAAGCAGCTCCCAAGAGAAGCCATCGACAAACCCTAACGGCAAAGCTGCGGCGGCCTTGCCATT
>Ga0207712_10000848_pt1 | contig 22339 bp, 18 predicted proteins | sample KBSS44metaG_FD_184402 | JGI IMG/M metagenome (GOLD analysis project Ga0207712, IMG submission 184402) | Switchgrass rhizosphere microbial communities from Kellogg Biological Station, Michigan, USA - KBS S4-4 metaG (SPAdes) (version 2) | ecosystem: Host-associated > Plants > Roots > Rhizosphere... | reverse complement strand
AAGCGGGCAGTATCGGCGGTCGTGCATGGGCGCTCGCCGCCTGGGCGCGCAAACGCAAGTTTGATCTCGCCATCAGTCACAACTCGTATTCACAAATCCTCGCTGCGCGTGCGTTGGGCCTGAAGACCATCACGATGATGGATTACGAGCATCAACCGGCGAACCATCTCGCGTTCCGTTTTGCGTCTCGCATCATCGTGCCCGCGAGTTTTCCGGAGGAGCGTTTGCGACGTTATGGCGCGCGTGTGGGGAAGGTGCGGCGCTATCACGGAACGAAAGAGGATGTTTACCTGGCTGACTTCAAACCGGACCCGGCGTTTGGCGAGAAGTTGTATGAGCTTGGAGTTAATGCGGATAATGTGTTGGTCCTGGTGCGGCCGCCGGCGCATGACGCTTTGTATCATCGGTTTCAGAACACGTTGTTTGATGAAGCGTTGACGATGATGCAGAGCCGCGAGAATGTGCAGGTGATATTGTTACCAAGGAATGAAGCGCAGCGTGCGGCGTACTCGGGGAGGGAGCGCGTGATTGTTCCGGCGGCGCCGTTGGATGGAGCAAATCTGATCGCGGCGAGTGATTTGGTGATCAGTGCTGGCGGGACGATCAATCGCGAGGCGGCGGCGTTGGGTGTGCCTGCGGCGAGTATTTATGGCGGGCGATGGGCGGCGGTGGATGAGGAGTTGGTGAAAGAGCAGAGATTGGAGCGCATCTCGACTATCGAGGATCTACAAAATCTGCCAATCAAGAAGAAACTGGCAATTAGGCCACGTCGATCGGTTGAGGTGATTGAAGAAGTTGTGGGGTTGATATTTGAATGAATATTTCACGCCTTTGCGTAAGAACATAATTTGAGAGCGGAGCGAATTAAACAATCATTGATTGATGCCAGCGTTGTGCGGGTGCCCGCGCGTGCGCCGCGCTGGATTGTGCCCGCAGTGAAGGTGGCGCTCGTTATCACCGACGCCTTCGCGGCCGCGCTTTCTTTCATGCTTGCGTTCTACACGCGTGAACGTATCTCAATATTCGCAACAAGCGAGGGCTTCGCGTGGAGCGAGCGGTTTGCGCCTTACGGCGCGTTGCTGGTCTTCGTGGTCGCGATCCGCTTGTTGAGCTTTCGTTACGCCAACCTCTATCGCGTGCGCGGCGAGTTCTCATTCGTCGACGACAGCATTCGCGTCTTCAAAGCCACTGCCATCGGCTCGCTACTGATCGTGGCGGCGGCGTTCTTGTATCGCGGCGGTTTTGAGTTTCGCGCGTTCTCGTACGCACGCAGCGTCTTTGTTGCAGATTTTATTTTCGTGCTGGTCAGCATCGGTGCGCTGCGGTTCGTTATGCGCGCGGGGCAGATGTTCGTGCGCAGCCGGCAGATCAACTTGATTCCGACGCTCGTCGTCGGACGCGGCCCCGAAGCGACGTTGTTCATACGAGAGATGCGCGAACGGCCGGCACTCGGTTATCGCGTGATCGGTGTTGTTGACACGACGCCTGTAGACGCGCAGAAGTCTTACGAAGACGTGCCGGTGATCGGTACGTTGGACTCACTGCCCGAATTGATTCGCGACTCGGGCGCTAACGAAGTGATCATCGCTGACGCCGACGTGAACGCCGACGCGTTGTTTGAAGTGATGATGCGCTGTGGCCGCCGGCGCGGTGTCGAATTCCGGATAGCGCCCAGTTTGTTTAACTGCCTGCCGCGCAAGACCGAAATCGATCAGATCGGTGTGCTGCCGATGATCCGTCTCTTCCGCGAGCCGCTATCGAGTGGCGCGCGAATATTGAAGCGCACTTTCGATTTGGTCGTCGCCGCGCTCACGATCGTGTTGCTGTTTCCGATTTGGCTCTTAATCGCGATACTCATCAAACTCGATTCCACCGGACCGGTGTTTTACACGCAGGAACGCGTCGGCATGGATGGTCGACTATTTCTGCTCTACAAGTTTCGTACGATGAAAGCGGGCGCTGATCCGGAGCTTCACCGCGAATATCAGAAAGCGTTCATTGCCGGACGCGCGGAAGCGAATGTCGGCAACGACAGTAAACCCACCTATAAACTCCTCGCCGATCCACGCATCACGAAAGTCGGAAAACTACTGCGACGATCGAGTCTCGATGAAGTGCCGCAACTCCTGAACGTGCTGCTGGGCGATATGAGTATCGTTGGACCACGACCGCCGATTCCGTACGAAGTCGAAGCGTATGAGTTGTGGCATCGCAAGCGACTCGACATGAAGCCCGGATTGACAGGACTGTGGCAGGTGTCCGGAAGAAATCGGTTGCCGTTTGAAGAGATGGTGCGGCTGGATCTTTTCTACATCGAGAATTGGTCGTTGTTGTTAGATCTCAAAATCATCTTGCGGACCGGCTTTGTGATGATCGGCGGCCAGGGACACTGATTTGACGGATTTGTAAAAGCAGGATTTTCACTGATCCAGAACCGACAAGGCGACTGCTAGTAAAAGAATCTTTTTGGTACCGCGATACAGTGGTTCGATTTCGCAGTTTTCAGTGAGCGCGTGGGAATCGCTGCACGGACCGGCGCCGGTCGAGATCGAGGTAATTCCCTGAAGCAGCGCAGCGCTCGAATTGTTTGAGCCCGCATTTCCTATAGGAGGATCAAAGCCCATCGCGCGGTGCACGGCTTCCGCGATCTTCACGAGGTTAGATTCGCGATTGCCCGGCAACACGGCCGCGGGCGACGCGGAGATCACGTCGGTCTTCACAGTCATTCCTACGCGTTTAGCTTCTTCATCGAGTATAGCTGCGATCTTCTGCTCGAGATCGGCGATCACGTCATTACTCGTCGAACGCAAGTCAACGGTGAGCCACGCATCCGAAGCTTTGGCGTTGACCACTTCGGATCCGCCGAGCATACCGATATTCAAGTTGGACGACGGATTCGTCGGTACCTTCAATTCGTAAATACGTGCGATCGCGCGTGCAAGCGGCAGCGTGGCGGAGTAAGGCGGCGTGCGCGAGCGCGTATGACCACCTGGCCCAATGAAGTGATGGCGATACCAGTTGATGCCGATACCCGCGTACGTGAATCCTTCGTAACCGCCGTCGAGCGCGATGTAGTAATCCACTTTGCCTTTGTTATCTTTCGTATACTGCTTCGCGCCTGTCATTCCGGCTTCTTCGTCAGTTGTGAACAGGAACACGAGATCGCCTTTGGTTTTGATTTTGGCGGCGTCGAGGGCGCGAATCGTGGAGAGCAGCGCCTCGATGTTGCGCGTGTCGTCGCCGATGCCGGGCGCATAGACGCGTCCATCGCGCACGGTTGCTTTGATCTTCAAGCCGGGTTGAAAGACTGTGTCCATGTGCGCGTCGAAAACAGTGACTGGACCACCGCCGGTTCCTTTGCGCGTAGCGATGAGATTGCCGGCGGAGTCGTAGCGAATGTCCAGCTTCGATTTACGAAGCAGGCTTTCGATATATTTGGCGCGTTCCTGTTCCTGTTTTGAAGGCGCGTTGATTTCGGTGATGGCGATCCACTCGCGCAGAATCGCATCGCGATCTTTGTCGATATGATCGAAGGCGGCTTTGACGCGCGGATCGTCCTGGACTGATTTCACTTGGTCCGTGGGAGTTTGGGCAAAGACGTTAGACAGGATTAACAAGATTAAGAATAGGGTTGACAGGCTGAAGCGCATAAGTTTCCCGGTTAAGATGGATTAGTAGACCAGCGACATTCTAATATGCCACCTATGCAGATTTCGACCTGGCTTGAACGAGCTATCGTTGCTTGCCTATTTCTCATCGCCGCGTTCGCCCCTCACTCAATCGCAGTGACGCAAGGGGCGTGGCTGCTCGGAATGACTTTCTGGGTCGTGCGTTTGATTGTCTACCCACGTCCGAAGCTCTTACGTTCGCCAGTCGATTTTGCCCTCCTCGGATTCTTTATCCTCAGCGGCGTCTCCGGAATCTTTTCTTACAGCCCGATCATGTCGATCGGAAAGATGCGTGCGGCAAGCCTGTTCACGATTGTTTACCTCGTTTCTCAAAACACGCGCTCACTGCGATTGGTGCGACTCCTCGCGCTGACGCTGATCGCATCGTGCATGATTAATGTTTTTCTAACAGCCGGGCAGCTCGCGATCGGCAAAGGCGTGAAAGTGCAGGGCGTGAAGCCCGAAAGCCCACTCGCAAAAGCGATGTTTAGAACGCGATCGGTCACGCAACCGACACCGATCATAAACGGCGACACGATCTGGCAAGTCGACGGCAGTCCGGTTGAAACTCCGGAAGACTTAGCCGCAGCACTCGCTTCCGGGCCCAAAATTGCGACGGTGCGGATCTATCGCGTTGAATGGACGCCGGAGCTCGAGCTGCCGCGCGCACAATTGCTACAAGGAACAAATGCGTTGGAACAACTCGGCATCAGTAGTTGGTCGCGTGGTCGCGACTGGCGCGCCACAGGTTTTTATAATCACTGGGTAACTTATGCCGAAGTCTTGCAACTAATCGCGTCGCTCGCACTCGGAATCTTCCTCGTACTCAGACAAAAGCGAAGCGTGACCGGTGTATTGCTGTTCCTGGGCGTGGCGGGACTCGTGTTTGCCCTTGCGATGACAGTCACGCGCGCATCGTGGATCGGCTTTGCGGTTTCGGCCTTAGCGATGTTGTTGTTGACTTCATCGCGACGCACGATCGTGATCGTCGGAGCGTGTGCCATTCCCCTCGTACTGGCCGGCGTCGTCCTGCTACAGCAACGACGCAGCATCGGTTTCTTCGACAAGAGCGATCAGTCGACGAGCTGGCGTGAGATGGCTTGGAAGGGAGGATTTCACCTGCTCGTCAGCAAGCCACGACATTTGATATTCGGTGTCGGTCTCGATTCGATCAAAGGACACTGGCGGGAGTGGGGACTGTTTGACAACGGTCGCCAGCCAATCGGCCACATGCATTCAAACTTGTTGCAGATTGCGTTGGAACGAGGCCTGCCGGCGCTAATCCTCTGGCTGATCTTGATCGGCGTTTATCTGCGAATGCTCTGGCGTATTACTAGAAAAGAAACGATCGACGATTTTGCGCGTGGTCTGGCAGTCGGCGCTTTAGGCGGCGCGCTGGGATTCTTCACGAGTGGACTGGTCCACTATAACTGGGGCGACTCCGAGGTAGTTACCGTTTTCTATCTAATTATGGGCTTGTGTTTGGTAGTTGAAAGAACCAATCAACAAGTTGCGGATTCAAGCGTCCGCGCTTAATGGGTGCTGGTAACGTTCGATGTCGTCGCCATCATACGATCCCGTGTGAGAACAGCTTGAACACTGGACAACGTACGTTGCCTTCAGCTTGGTCTGGCCGAGAGAGAGATCGGCGAAAAGAATTTCCTTCTGCTGGCAGTGTTCGCAGGTGTAACGGAGATACCATTGGCCGGGGGTTAACGTGCGCATTGCTTAGGTCCTTCGATTTCGTGTTATGGACGAGAGGAAAAGGGCGACACAATGCCTGTTCTTATAAGGCGAGACCGGGTTGAGCGTCAAGCGTAATAATACGGAGAAGACCTGTAGAACCTATTTCTTTTTTCCAACTGAAACAATCCGGTCGATCAGCTTCGGATCGTCGGGCAGCAGGCCGGATTTCGGGAGCCGCGGCGTCAATGTGATCCAATTCGGATCCATCGCGAACACTTTTCGAAACAGCGGGAGGGATTCCTCGACGCGTCCCATGTTAACGAGCGCCACGGCATGCCAGTAGATCATCTCCGCGCTATCCGGTACTAACTTTTCCGCCGCTCCATATTCGCGCAGCGCGCCTTCATTGTCTTTCTTCTCGACTGCAAGGTCTCCTGCATTCATATGATTGTACGCGCGTTGCAACTTCACAAGCCGGCGCAGCTCAACTAACGGCTCCGGACTGTCGTCAACTCGGAGATCGAATGTTCGATCTTTCCATGCCAGTCCGGTCGGCTTTCCAGTAACGACGATGATCGCGGCTGACTGTCGTCCGCGAATGTCGCCGCCTGCCGCCTGGGCCGCATCGAGCGCCGCCAGCATCCGATCCGCAAGATCACCTTTGGTGTTTTCAAACGCGCGCGCCATCGCGGGCCAGACTTTATCGTTGAGCATCAAGTTCGCTTGCACCGAAAAATCCTTGCCGACGATGTGACCAGCGGCTTGAATGTCGTTCTTTCCAGTCCACGCATCCACACGACCCTGCGCGTCGATCATCGCCACTTGCCTGACTTCTCTTCCTTCATCCTTCGCGAGCAATTCCTTCAACGCGTCAGGCGCGCTCTTACCCGCGCGCATCAACTCGAGACCATTCTTTCCGTAACTCGGATCGACAAACGACTGTGTCGCCACTGCGCCGACGCCGGCTTCCACCCACGGCACGATTGGACCAACGGAAAACCAGTGTGACTGCACAGCAACACCAAGCTCACCAGTCGCCGGATCACGCGCAACGATCGAAAACGTATGCACCGGTCGTAAAGGAACCGCAGGCTTATCCGACGCAACACCGGAAACAGCAGGCATTGAAACAACGAGCGTTATCAGTACCAGAGCGACAACGAGTGCGCGCATCATTTGAATTACCTCATTAAGAGACAAACGGATAGAACGGCGTGTTACGGAAGATCCAAAACGAAAGCACGATAAAGAACAGCGCGTAAATGTATGGCGGCGGCAGCCTATTGTGAGTTGGCACGCCACCGCGCATCACGATAACGCTGTAACGAATCAGCGCGTACAACAGAAACGGAATCGCGACCAGGAAAAATGGATTGAGCTCGAACGCCGCTATGACGTGGCCGTGAAGAAGCTGGTGCAGCGCGCGAGTTGAGCCACAACCCGGACACTGGTAACCAGTCAGGAATCGAAACAGGCAAACGGGAAAGAGACCAGTCTTACCCGGCTCAAACACAAACAGGTATGCAGCTCCTGCAAGTAACACTGACCAGATAGCAATAACGGTCGAGCGCCGGTACATCTCTTAATCCTAAAACCACCCACGCCGGTTCTGAAAATACGTTCTGACAAAGTCTTCATCAGACTTGGTCAAGTAAATGATTCCCTCGATCAACCCGAGGATCCAACCAATACCGCACAGACCAAGCACCAGTTGAATAATTCCTTCAGTGGTGTACCCCATGATGAACTTGTGGACACCAAACCCACCAACGAGGATCGCACAGATGCCGGCCGGAATCTTTTTGTCCGCGCCCATTGATTCCCAGTTCACCATTTGACCCGGGTTCACAGTCTGTATGGGCGGTGGCTGGTAGTTGGCGATGGGCGCCATGACAGCCTGACAGTTTGTGCAAAATTGTGCGTAGTCGTCGTTAGGCGCGCCGCATTTTGTGCAATATCTCATTTTCGAAAGAAGAGTTTGAAAAGATCCTCAAAGATCGTCAGACCAAAACGTGAGCCCCGGGTAGAGCTCACGTCAGAGTCCGAGTAGGAATACTTTTAGGATGTCGTGCTAAGAATTGCTCAAAGCGCCGATGCCTACGCCAAGCACTGTCATCACTACCCAGATGGCAACCCAAATCAGTCCGAGTATTAGCCCGATGTAGCTGAACATTTTTGCCTTGCGAGAGGAATCCAGCGCTCCAGCCGTGTCGCCAGCTTGTACCTGGCCATTCACGCGAGCCGCAAAGATGACCGCGACAATTCCGAGCGGTAAGCAGCAGATCAGCGAGATGATGGACGGAACCAGATAATTAGGAACGCTTGCAGGTGCGCCCGAGCTGGGCGGGGGAGTCCACTCTTGAGACATTTAGTTTCTCCTGAATCCAGTCTTCGAAGATCGTTCGTAAGCCAAGTTAGCCGACGTAATCCTGGGACGGCGGTGGCGGCGGTGGCGCGTCTTTTCGTTTCTCGAAAATCGGCACCGAAATGAGTCCACCAATGACCGCGAGAACGAGGAGTATCAATCCTCCAATCAGGCCACTCAGCACGAACAGCAGGAGTCCCGATACGCCTGCGGGAAGCTGAACGCCGGCTCTAGTCAGGGTCTCTTCGAGCTGCGCGCCACTGAGGAAGTAGGCGATGGGGACACCTATGATGAAGTAGAGAATCGCGCCGACAATTCCCGTCAGCACGCCGACCACGGCGCCTTCTCCGACTTTGACTGGAATGGGTGCCGACTTGATATACAACATGCCGGCGAGAAGGCCGCCGCCTATGCCCCAGATACAGCAACAGTAGTTAAGGAAAGGAATCGCGGAGAGAATTCCGACGATTAAGCCCCCCAAAAGTGCCGGCTTTAGTTTGTTCATTTAATTTGCACTCGTCAGACAGAAAGCAATCTACGGCCTGAACTTATGTTGGATTATTGGATTGGCAACGAAGCGCCCTGAATAACTAACAAAGCGAGCGTGGAATGTCAATAAATTTAGCCGTAATAAAGCACTAAACAAAGAATCTTTAGCCGCAAAAAGACACAGAAGCTACAAAATTTTTGGACCGGCTTTTATGTGTCTTTTGTGCTTTTTTGTGGCTCACTTAGAGACTTCGATGCGGTCGCCGGGTTGGAGTTTGGGATCCTGCACTGCTCCCGACTTGATCTGCTTGATCGTGAAGCCAGTCGTCACGAGACGGCCATCCGCGCCTTCGCGTGAGATTTCCACCCGGTTGTCCTGTTTGCCCGTGCCGCCAGCCGCCAGTAACGCCTGCAGTAATGTGATGCCGGGTTGAAACAGTTTCTGTCCCGGAAAATTAATGCGGCCGCCGATGTAGTAGAACTCCTGTGGGCGAGTCGTCACCGTGATCACATCGCCGGGCTGCACCGTCAGGTTAAGAGTCGCCGGATCACTGAGATCGTGCGGCTGACCGGGCGTTCCGCCGCGCAGGACAACGACGCGTCCGCCGTCGTTTCGTAGTTGTGACTCAGCCAGCACGACGTAAAGCGGCACCATTTCACGTCTCAAAAACCGCGTGCCGGGATTCACGACGAGTCCCGTCACTGTCACTGAATGACTCAGGTACTGGCGCACGCCAACGGAAACCTGAGCTTTATCATCGACCGCTCTTCTTTTAAGTTCCGCTGAGATGATGTTCTGAATCTCTTCGGGCGTGAGTCCCGCGACCGAGATCGTGCCGCCCGCAATGGGCAGGTCGATCAGGCCGCCGGCCACGACCGTGAATAGCGTGGATGACTTGCTGGCCGAGTTGAGCAGGCGAATATCGAGCACATCACCAACGCCAACACGATAGATTTCGGTTAGCGATGGCTCGGGCGTAGACGCCGAAGAAACCGAAGCCTTAACGATGCCGGCCGTTTCCTGAGCTGATACTGAAATGAAGGACGCGCAGACGAGCGAAGCCAGAAGGGGGAGCAAAATTAATTTTTTCATAAGCAGGGGCAGATGCTTGAAATCGCACACTCGGTACAGGAAAAGCGCAATCGCCGCCATATTCCTGATTTTTCCTTCGCGAAGATCTGTGGCACAGTATGTTTGCATGTACGAGTTTGCAGTCACACCGGCCGTTACAAACATCCGCCGTCGCGGCGTCGAGATCTGCGACGTTGCGCCTGACAGTCTCGGCGCGGAGATGGATCTTGAAAGCGGCGACCGAATAATAAAGGTCAACGGACGCGTGGTTCGCGACTACCTCGACTTCCGTTTTCAAACCTCGGGCGAGACCGATCTGGTCCTCGAAGTACGGAAGAAGAGTGGTGAGGATTGGGAAGTCGAGCTCGATCGTGCTGAAGGTGAAGACTTCGGACTGTCGTTTGAACAGATCGTGCCGCGGCAGTGTGCGAACGAATGTATCTTCTGTTTTTGTAACGGCAATCCTGCTGACGCACGCCCGTCGTTATTTATCAAAGACGAAGACGTTCGTCTCTCCTTCCTCTACGGCAACTACACCACGATGACGTCGATCACTGAAGACGAGATGCGTCGCATCGTGGAACAGCGACTCTCGCCGCAGTACGTTTCTGTGCATGCAACGGATCTCGACGTGCGCGCTTACATGCTGGGCGTCGACAAACAACGCGCAGACATTTCGACGAAGCTCGCGCGCTTGCTCGATGCGGGAATCGAAGTGCACGCGCAAGTGGTGTTGTGTCCGGGGATCAACGACAAAGAAATATTGAAGAAGACGATCTTCGATCTCGCCGCAGAGTATCCACGCATCACGAGTGTTGCGATCGTGCCGCTTGGTCTAACTCGTTACAACACGGATGCGCGTCTCACGAGAGTCACGCCTGAGTTCTGTCGCGAAGTGATCGATCAAGTGACTGAGATTCAGAAAGAGCTACACGCGAAGCTCGGCACCAACTTCGCACTGCTCGGTGATGAGATCTACTTGCGCGCCGGACGACGCATCCCTGCACGATCGCACTACGGCGACTATCCGCAAATCGAAGATGGAGTGGGGATGGTCCGATCGTTTGAAAACGAGTTTACAAAACTCATGCGACGACTCGAGCGCGAGAGTTGGACCTGCAGCAAGCAAACATCAGGAACGATCTTCACCGGAACACTCTTCGCGCCCGTGTTGAAGAAAATGATCGACAAGTTCAATGCGCGATTCGGAACGAAACTGATCGTCGAGTCGCTGGAGAATAGTTACTTCGGTGGAGATGTTTCGGTCGCGGGTTTACTAACCGGCCAGGATCTTTTGAACGCGCGTGAAAGAGTTGCAGGCGAGTTCGTTTGTATACCGAAGCAGATGTTGAAGAGTGACGATTCGATCATGCTGGATGGAATGAACGTCAACGAAGTATCACGCGCGTTGGGCCAACCTGTTCACGCGATCAACCTGCAAGAGCTGCCGGCACTGCTACAGTAAGCATGACCAAGAAGATCCTCGACGTTGGTTGTGGACAAAACAAGTTTCCCGGAGCGATCGGCATCGATGCAAATCGCATGAGCCATGCTGACGTCATTCACGATCTCGGAACGTTTCCATATCCGTTCGCTGATAATGAGTTTGAAGAGATCATTTGTCGTCATGTGATCGAACATGTTCCTGATGTGCTTGGCTTCGTCAATGAGCTGCATCGCATCACAAAGCCTGGTGGCAAATTAAAGATCGTTACTCCTCACTATTCGAATCCTGACTGGGCAACAGATCCTACACATCGCAATCACTTCAACAGTTATTCATTCACGTGCTTCATTCCATCACGCACGCCGTTTCCGTTTTACACGACAGCAGAGTTGAAGCCGCTCGCAACGCATGTGAGTCTTGCGAATCTCTGGCGCGCATTGGGACTTGAGTTCGTAGTTAATCTCGATCAACGCTGGCCATCCATGCGTTTCACTCGGAAGTTCTGGGAGTTTTACCTCTCTACGATTTTTCGTGGGAAAGAGCTTCACTTCAATTTTGAGGTGGTGAAGTCGCCTGGCTCGGCGGAGCCTGGAAGTGCTGAAAAACCTCAGGACAAGCGCACCTAGAGACGAACCACCGGACCTGAAGCTCAAGTTATTGTATTCAGAACCTCCAAGATTCTCCAAAATTTCGGTTGCCTCGGAGCCAAATAATCGTACAATCTCCCGCAAAATTGGATGCGGCGAAAAGGGCATGGTTATTGCCGTGCTGACAATGCTCGCATGCACCTCCGATTCGGAGGAAGATTAGAGCCTCCTCGCTCTAAGTAGGTTTAAGACAAAATTAGACAGACCAATACTTGATCGAGTCCTCGAATCGATCTGAAACGAAATCGAGATTCCCTTAGCGGCAGGTGCGGCACCTTCAAAGGGAAGGCTCTTAAAGCAAACGGAAAAGCATATTCGACGATATTTCATCCTGAGGAGGGAAAATGAGAAAGTTCACAACGCTCTTGATGACGATGCTGGTCCTTGTGACTTGCCAGATCGTTATTCAAGCCCAGGGTACGACCGGCTCCATCTCCGGTACTGTGACTGATCAAACCGGGGCAGTTGTGCCTGGCGCGAACGTCACCGTTAAGGGTGAAGCCGGACAGCAGTATACGGCTGTCACCAAGGGTGACGGCGTATTCACAATCCCCGGTGTTCCCGCAGGTACTCCGACATACACCGTGACGATCACTGCGCCCAGTTTTAAAACGGCAGTGGTTCAGAACGTCAAGGTCGACGTCGCTACCCCGGCCACCGTTAACGCGCAACTCGAGCCCGGCAACATTAACGAGACAGTTGTTGTTGCTTCAGGTGCGGAAGTGCTGCAGACAGAAACGGCAACAGTAGGAACAACGATTACCGGTCGGCAGATCCTCGAGACACCTATTCAGTCACGTGACGCTCTCGACCTCGTTACTACGTTGCCTGGTACAACGACCACGGGCGTGGTCCGAACATCATCCATTAATGGTCTGCCGAAGAGCGCACTCACCATTCAGATCGATGGCGTGGACGTGCAGGATAACTTCCTTAAGTCGTCCGACGGATTCTTCACCTTCATTCGTCCTCGCATCGATTCGATTGACGAGGTGACAGTTTCAACGGCTACTCCAGGTGCGGAGAGTTCGGGTGACGGCGCGGTCGCGATCAAATTCCAAACGCGTCGTGGAACTGACGAATATCACGGCAGCGGTTTTTGGCAGCACCGTGATGAAGGCTTGAATGCAACCAACTTCCAAAACAATTACCTTAAGGTTCCCAAGAGCAAGCTCCGCTTGAACCAATTCGGCGGCAGCTTTGGTGGTCCAATCCCGTTGCCTCATTTCGGCGAAGGTGGTCCATCAGTTGAATCTGGCAAAGGCCGCGCGTATTTCTTCTTCAACTACGAGCGGTTCCATCTCAACGAAACTTCGCCTAACCGCCAACGCCAAGTGTTGACGGCGGAAGCGCAGAACGGAATCTTCCGTTATGGAACCGGTAACCAAACAGTTAACTTGTTCAACATCGCTGGAGCTCAAGGTCTTGGTGTTACCACGATCGATCCAACGGTGAATAACATGCTCAACACCATCCGCAGTGCCACGGCCGCAAGAGGCTCGTTTGATCCCCTTGGCACCGGCGGTCTCTTCTTCAGGCAGCCGTTCAACTTCGCGAACGATGGCCAGCAGCGACGACGTTTCTTCGTCCTTCGCATGGATGGCAATATTACGAAGAACCACTCGATCGAAGGTGTTTTCAACGATCAGCCTTTCCGCTCGAACGTTGACTTCCTGAACAGCGTCGATCCGGCATTCCCAAATCTCGCCAACGCGGGCACGCAGAATTCAGATCGACGCTCATTGTCCATCGGAGTGAGGTCCAACTTCGGTACTAGCGTTGTCAATGAGTTTCGCTACTCGCAATTGGCTGGCTGGCTCGGTGGTGATTCGAGATTCGAACTCGTTGGTGGACCAGAGTTTTTCACCAACTTGATGCAGGGATACAACATTACAATGGCAGCGGCTGGTCTAACCAACCCCGGGATCAGGAATGCCTTCAGTGCGCGCTCATCGCCGACGCAGGACTTCTCTGACACCGTAACACTGGTGAAGGGAACCCACACGTTTAGCTTTGGCGGGCAACTTAAGAAGATCCAGACGATTTCTGATTCGGTGGGCTTAGTGGCGCCAACACTCAATTTCGGGTTGGTGGCGACTGATAACGCCTTGCTCAACGCTTTTACCCCCACGACCGTTCCGGGCGCGACTGCTGCAGAGATCACTAATGCGCAGAATCTGTATGCCGTCCTGACCGGGCGTGTGAGTGGCTTCAATTCAAACGCGATTCTCGGAGCCGACGGCAAATACCATTTCAACGGTTCGCGCCACTTCGAGATCCAAGAAAACACCAATGGTCTCTTTGTGCAGGATTCATGGCGCGCCAAGTCGAATCTGACGCTGACTTATGGTGTCAGATGGCAGCCACAGACCGGCGCGAAAATGAACTCGGCAAACTTCGCGCTCCTGACCGATCCGAACATGGTGTTTGACGTGTCGGGTCCGGGTAATCTGTTTAGTCCGGGAACCCTCACGGGTCAGGTGCCGAAAGTTCGGGTCAACGAGATTGGCGAAAAAGCATTTGAGGACGACATGAACAACTTCGCACCGAGTGTGGGTGTTGTTTGGAGTCCTAATTTCACAGGCGGCATGGGCAAAAAGCTATTTGGCGGAGATGGCGCCAGCGTGTTCCGAGGCGGTTTCTCTCGTGCATTTGTGCGCGAGGGTACGTTGATCGTCGAGAACAGCGTTGGACAAAATCCCGGCGGGTCGCTTTCCCTGCAACGTTCAACTAATTTAGGTAACTTAACCGTTGGCACGTTCTTTAGAAATCCAGGTAACCCGAACATCGTTCCCCCGGCATTCTCCGAGGATCCAATCAATCCACGGACGGTGACGACTGCGGACGCTGCTCTGGGCTTCGCTCCGGATTTCCATTCAGGTTACGTTGATTCCTGGAGCTTCGGTTACCAGCGTCAGCTCGGTCGCGACACTGTGATCGAGTTCCGTTATGTTGGAAACCGTGGCAAGGATTTGCAGGTTCAGTACAACATCAATGAAATCAATGCAATTGAGAACGGATTTGGTGCTGAATTTGCTCTTGCTCAGAAAAACCTTCTGGCGAACATTGCTGCGGGCAAAGGTGCTAATTTCCGCTTCGATCCTACCGTTCCCGGAACAGTCCCATTGCCCATCATCGTGTCGTATTTGGCAGGCAATGTGAATCCAAACCAGGCGGCTAGCTATGCGAGTGCTAACTTTGCAAATACGACGCTCGTCAACCTGCTGTCTGTGGCCAATCCAAACGTAATTGGTTTCAACACCACAACCGGTTTTGCTGGTCAGTTGGCAAACACCGCTGGCTTCCGTGCAAATGCCGCCGCCGCAGGGCGACCGGTTAACTTCTTCCACAACTGCCCAACCACACTCGGTTTCTGCTTCCAGTTTGACAACACCGAGAAGAGCTGGTTTGACGCAGGCGTGATTGAAGTTCGTCGCAGAATGTCCGCTGGTCTCCGCTTCCAGGCGAGCTATCAGTATGGCAAGTCGTTTACCAATGCGTATGCTTCCGCTAACACCACCTTCTTCGGTCTCGGTGCTGGTGACCAGAGCAACGCAGCGAATAACGCACTGCGCAACCGTGGTTTGGACAAGTCGTTCTCGCAGATCGACTTGCGACATTCCTTCAAGTTTGACGCAACCTGGGACTTGCCATTTGGCCATGGCCGCAAGTACCTCGCGTCGTCTCACTGGCTGGCTGACTTCGTCCTGGGCGGATGGACGCTCTCGCCGACACTTCGTTGGCAGAGTGGTTCCCCCATCCTGATGGAGAACGTACAGCTTGTTGGCATGACGGTTGATGAACTCCAGGACGCGATCCGTCCGTACTTCAACACCACCGTTACTCAGCCTAATGGCACAACTTCGGTTGCCAACGTCACCTACCTCCCGTCAGACATTATCGACAACACCATCCGGGCCTTCACGACGACCGGCGGCACCCTCAGCGGTTATAACGCAGGACAGGCGCCGACTGGACGTTTTATCGCTCCGGCGGGATTCGGTAATTGTCAGGCGAGAACAACAGGCGCCTGCGGTTTCCGTAAACTCGTTATCTTTGGACCGCAGTTCTTCAAGATCGACTCGGCCATCGGCAAGCGCTTCAAGATTAACGAGCGAGCGAATGTCGAATTCCGTATGACCATGTTTGATGTGCTCAATCACACCAATTGGCGTTTGGGCGGCTGGACCGGCAACGTGAATAACATCACGGCTTTCACCGGTCAGTTCGGCCAGATGTTGAATGGTTGGGCGTATCAGGATCCGAACGGATCGAACGATCCGGGCGGCCGCATCACGGACTTCATGATCCGTATCAACTTCTAACCGCAAGGTTAGTTTTCAGAAAGGCGTTGCCAAGCAAATTGGCAACGCCTTTTTTGCAAGATTCTTTATCCACAGATTACACAGATTCAGCAAAATCTCTGTGTAATCTGTGGATAGCGAATCGAAAACTCAAACCAGAGGAGCGTGTGTCATGGTCTCGCAAACATGTACTTTGACGCGGCGTCTATTTTTCGTGGGGGCAATCGTTATCTGGTCTGCAGCCCTCGCTGTGGGCCAGCTCGCGGGCGGCCTAACGGAAACGACCAACACACGACTCGGTGGAAACAATTACATTGTGGGCACGGTCTATACGCCTGATGGTGTTCCCATCAGGACGCGCATGAGGATCAAGCTGACTTCGATGGAGTGGGGCGACATCCTGGCGTCGACCGACGAAAGTGGCAAATTTGTTTTTAGCGAGGTTGGAGCGGGTCTGTACACGATAGTTATCGATCGCGAAAAGGATTACGAGCCCGTGTCGTATGAAGTCAATATTACCAGGGCCCGTAACACGGTACCGGAAACTCATTTTGTGACGATCCGTTTGCGAGCCATCGAAGAGAAAAAGCCTAAGCCAGGGGTTGTCAGCGTCGCCAATGCGGGGGTCCCAAAGGTCGCACTGGACCATTATGAAAACGCAGCGAAACTGTCGCAAGAGAAAGACTTTAAAGGAGCCATCAAGGAACTAAAGCTCGCGGTTTCCGAGTATCCACAGTTCGTCAACGCTCACAATCAGATTGGCGTTCTTTATCTCCGGCTCAATGAGCTTGATAACGCCGAGTCAGCATTCAAAGCAGCACTCAAAATCGATCCGGAAGCCTATGAGCCGTTGCTCAACCGCGGGATCGCATTGTATCGGCTCGGGAAATTCAAGGATGCCGAAGCCAGTCTGCGCGCCTCGTTGAAGGTCAAGCCCGATACTTCCGTCTCGTATTACTATCTCGGCCGCACACTTAATAAACTAAATCGCAATGAAGAGGCTGAGACTGCTCTTCTGACGTGCCTGAAGGTGGGGCCGAACGATTTCAAGGAAGCGCATCGCGTGCTCGCTGCTATTTACCTCGACCGCGGTGAACTGGCGCGCGTGGTGGACGAGCTGGAAACGTATCTGAAAGTTGTTCCCACCGCCCCCGATGCCGACAATCTCCGAAAAGTGATCGAACAGAGCAAACGCGCCCTCGGTCGCGAGTAGTTCATCCACAGATTACCCAGATGCCCGTAAAAAAATCTGTGTAATCTGTGGATGTTCATCGTGGTAATCTACGAGGGTGTCTTCATCAGTCACGACTCAACTTCCTCTCGCGCCTCTCGGCGCCGGCGATCTGATCGATCGCGCCGTCAGACTTTATCGTCGCCATCTATTTGTCTTGATCAGGACCGCCGCGCCACCGGTCATAATCGTTGCCGCCGGCTGGGTGCTCTTTTCGATCAGTATCCGGCAGGTTTTCCGCACTTATGAATCCAGCGATCTGCTTCTGAACGTCCTTCTCCTACTGGTGGCTATCGTCGTCATGGTGACCGGTTATCTTTTCATACTGGTTGTCATGGGTGGCGCCACACGCACGCTGGTCGCCCATCTGCTTCGCAACGATCCTGTCACAGCGCGCGCCACTTACAACGCCGTGCGCGCACGATTCTGGGGACTCGTTGGCGCTTCTCTGATCATGCTGTTTTGGATCTTTGCCGCCGTGTTTGTTTCTTCTTCCGGTGGTCAAATGATCGCATTCCTCACCTTCATCATTGCAGGTGGTTTATCACTGATCGCGCCTGGTTGGCTTTCGACAATCGTGATGTTCATCGGGATGCTGTTGATGACGGCAGTGTCGCTCTGGCTCTTTTTCTTGATTGTCGGACGAATCGTCTATGTCCCGCAGGTGATGCTGGTTGAAGGCAGGGGAGTTTTTGACGCGGTGGGCCGCAGTTTCACACTTGCAAGTGGCAATGTTCGTCGCCTGATGGCGATGACGTTGTTCACGACTTTCGGCATCTTGTCAGCGATGCTATTGCTACTCTTCATCATCGGATTCGTCGGCACGGCGAGCGGCATCAACATGCGAGACACAGCTGACTGGCCCGTATGGTACGCTGTCCTCTACAGCACTCTTGGACCATTGAGCTCTGTCCTTTTGACGCCGGTTTGGATGCTGGGCCTTTCGCTGCTGTATGTTGACGAGCGCGTCAGGCATGAAGGTTACGACATCGAGTTGATGGCGTCGCAACAGCTTGGCGAGCTGCCCGATGTGAACGTCATCTCACCCTTAGGAACGGCGCTCCACTCGATGGAACGTAAACAGCCGCCACCAATGCCGAGACCGTCCGGCCACGTGTTGAATATCAACGGTTAATGACACATTATCGCTACAGTCTCGCTGCTGTATTTGGTGTGCTGTTGCTTTTTCTGTTTCCCGCCACGGCCGCGGCTATTCCGATCACTGACTATCACTTCAACCTCAAATATGCGATCTCGACTCTTGGGGAGTTGAGCCGGAGTGGACACGACTTCGACAGCGACTTGCCGACTGCGCTAGAGAGTGTTCGCACGAGATTACCCAAACACCAGACTATCGAGTTTGAAGGAGAGGTTTATAATGTCGACAACTCCTGGCTGCACAAGGAACTCGATGAGCTTGAGAAGGCGGATAATCGTAGCGAAAGATTGTCGCACATCGTCTGGACTCTGCAAGCGATCGAAACGAGAGTTGCGGAACGTGCAAACCCGGGCGGCACTCCAGCGGAGAACAAGCAATGGGCCAGGACACGGTTGGAGAGTATTCTTGCGCGACCGGAATACGCTACCGATACAGAAGGCTCAAACGCACTCATCCGAGCGATCCAGGACTTCCTCGAGTGGCTGGCGAAGTTTTTCCCGAAGCCTCGTGCCGCCAACGGAAGCGGGATCAACTGGATTACGCGGATCGCGCAGATCCTAGTCATCGGCCTGGCCGTGGCGGTGCTGCTTTACGTTCTCAAAACTCTGTACGTGCGGTTTTCAGGACGCTCTCGACAACCCAAAACGGGCAAGAAACGTGAGGCGCGCATCGTTTTGGGCGAACGACTCGAGCCCGAAGCGACGGCGACGGATCTGCTTTCCGAAGCCGAAGCGCTTGCTCGACAAGGCGACCTGCGCGCAGCCATTCGCAAGGCTTACATCGCATTGCTGGTCGAGTTAGGCGACCGCAAAATGATCAGCCTCGCGCATCACAAAACTAATCGCGACTATTTGAACTCGCTCCGCAGCGTTCCCCAACTTCATTCGCGCATGCGCGGGCTCACCGATAGTTTCGAACGTCACTGGTACGGTTTTGCTAATGCGACTCCAAACGACTGGCAGGACTTTCGCGCGGGTTATCTCGCAGCCTTGCAAACTGAAACGAGCAACTAGCGATGCGGCAGCGACTCACCATCATTCTCACCTTCGCAGTCATCATCGGCTTGCTGGCCCTTGTTAGCAGCATCAGGTATGTGAAAAAGGAAAAACAACAGGACTTTGAGATCGCGCCAAATCGTTCCACCTATCACTCCGGACCAACCGGCGTGCGCGCGTTTTTCGACTTCCTGCACGAGTCGGGCTACAAGGTGATTCGCTGGCGAGACCAGCCGCAAAAACTCTTGACTGACTCAGGCAAGGAAATCAAAACGTTCGTGGTCGTGGGCCAAACACGGGTGCGGTTCACTGACGCGGAGTGGGAAGCGCTAACAAAATGGGTAGAGGCAGGCGGTTGTTACGTCGTGATCGATCGCCATCCGCTCAGCGAAGCGAAAGCGAAGGACAAAACCAGTTGGGACATCATCTCGCGACAGCTTGAATTCCCGGCATTCGACATCAACCCGGCCAATCTCAAACAGATGACCGGTGATGTAGTTGCGCTTCAACCCGTACAACCGACGGTTTACACACACAACATTCAATCAGTGTTGCCTTCTCGTTTTGCTTCACGCATGACCGTCGTGCCTCCAGCGGAAGTTGAGCCACAAGACGACGACGCGCCACCGTTCGCAGAAACAGAAGGGAGGTCGCCCGCTCCTGTCGTACACATTGCCGACGATAAAGGAGCGTTGCTGATCGATTACACTTACGGGTCGGGTAGCGTCGTACTTCTCAGCGATCCCTATATCGTTTCAAACAGCGGCCTCAAGTTAAACGACAACCTTCAGCTCGCACTCAATATTCTCACCGCACGCGAAGGCTTGATTGCTTTCGACGAGTATCACCAGGGCAAAGGCCCGATTCAAAACAGTTTCGCCGGTTACTTCGAAGGCACGCCAGTGCTTTTAATCGCCGGTCAAGTGGGCCTGATCGTGCTGTTGGTGCTATGGACAAAAGGGAACCGCTTCGGACGTCCACTGCCGTTACGGCAAGTCGATCGTCGTTCGAGTCTGGAGTTTGTTGCGTCGATGGCGGAGCTGCAACAACGTGCGCGCGCATTCGATCTCGCGATCGAAAACATCTACACGCGTATGCGTCGCGTGCTCGCTCGGCATGCGGGTGTTGATTACAACAGCTCGCGATCTGAGATCGCATCACGCATCGCGTCGCGAGGGACGATCGATGCGAACAGATTGGAAACGTTGATGCGCGAGTGTGAAGAGGTCATCAATGGCCGGCCATGTAGCTGGCGGGAATCGATCGACCTGGTGCGGCGTCTGCGTGAAGTCGAAAGAGATCTCGGCTTGCGCATGCGCCAAAGAGAAACAAGACAAGCAGCCGAAAACATTTAATCCTGTGCTATAACTGACAACCGATGCCTGAGACTGTCGCCTCCACTGTCGAACACATTCGCACTGAACTGCAGAAAGTAATCGTCGGACAAGACGACGCGATCGAACAGATCCTGATTGCGTTGCTGGCTGAAGGACACGCGCTCATCGAGGGCGTGCCCGGCACGGCGAAAACACTGACAGTCAAAACCCTGGCGCGGATCATCAACGCCGATTTCAGTCGTATTCAATTCACACCGGACCTGATGCCCTCGGACATCACCGGCACAAACGTCTTCAACATCGGCAACTCGACGTTCACCTTGCGGTGTGGACCAATATTCACTGACATCCTCCTGGCCGACGAGATCAATCGCACGCCGCCAAAAACTCAGGCCGCGCTCCTGGAAGCGATGGAAGAACGCCAGGTGACGATTGACGGCGAGGCACATAAGTTGTCGCCGATCTTTACGGTGCTCGCGACGGAAAACCCGATCGAGTATGAAGGAACGTATCCACTGCCCGAGGCCCAGCTCGATCGTTTTCAACTCAAGATTTTGTTGACTTACCCGAGTCAGGAGCACGAGCTCGAAGTAGTGTCGCGTTGGAATGACGGGTTCAACTCGCGACGCCTCGATCAAGTCGACATACGACCGCTTCCGGATCCGGATGCGATTCTTCATTGCCGCGCTGAAATTGCGCGCGCGCGAATGGAGCCGGGCGTTCAGCGTTACGCAGTGGACCTCGTGCGGCGCACGCGCGCGCATCCATTCATTCATTACGGCGCGAGCCCGCGCGCGTCAGTCGCGTTGTTACTCTGCTCGAAAGCACTCGCGGCGATTCGTGGTCGTGAGTTCGTAACACCTGACGACGTGCGCGACGTCGCACTTCCCGTTATGCGTCATCGCCTGACATTGCGTGCCGAAGCCGAGCTCGACGGCGTCACCACTGACTCAGTAATTACCGATATCCTGAAGTCCACCGAAGTCCCGCGGTAATATCCGGGGCCAAACACCGTGCGCTTTGTATTCACGAAACTCTTCTATGTCCTGCTCGCGCTCGCTCTAATCCCTCTACTGCTATCGTGGGACCGGCCGTGGCTGCGCTGGATCGCACTCCTCTATAACGTTTGCCTTATCTTGGGTGTGCTGATCGAGTCGAGGTTCTGCCGCCTCCCGAAAGGTCTGATGATCTCGCGCGAGTTTGGCAGCCGCTTCGCAATGGGCGCGGACACCGAAGTTCGCATTCACATCCAAAACGCATCCAGTAAACCAGTATCGTTGATGCTGAAAGACGAATACCCGCCGCAGATGAGTTTGAACGGCCTGCGAGAGGGCCAGGTTGACGTCGATGCGCAGAGCACGGCCACGCTAGTTTACGCAGTGAAACCACCGAAGCGCGGTCGTTTTGAGTTTGGACAAACTGCGCTGCGCTTCAAATCGAGATCCAAACTGATCTGGTGTCAAACAAAAGTCGTCGAGCCCGTGACGGTGAAGGTTTATCCCAACATGCGTCGCGCGCGTGAAGCAGAGTTGAAAGCGCTCGGCGCGCGCTCCGTTGTTTCCTCGCATCGCAAAACTTCGTGGCGCGGCGAGGGCCGTGAGTTTGAATCGATGCGCGATTACGTGCGCGGCGACGAGTTGCGTCACATCTCGTGGACGGCGACGGCGCGCCGCGGAAAACTCACAACGCGCCAGTATCAGATCGAACGCGATCAAACGATTCTGATCGCGCTTGATGCCGGACGGTTGATGACGGCGCGTATCGAGCAGGAGACAAAACTCGACTCCGCGGTGCATGCAACGCTCGCGTTGTTTTCAGCGGCGGCACGCGCGGGTGACAACGCCGGACTCGTCGTGTTTGGACGCGGGATCAAGAGCTACCTGCCACCGGGCCGCGGGCGCGATCACATCGAGTCCGCACTCGAAGCGCTGCATACGGT
>Ga0207712_10000847_pt1 | contig 22346 bp, 20 predicted proteins | sample KBSS44metaG_FD_184402 | JGI IMG/M metagenome (GOLD analysis project Ga0207712, IMG submission 184402) | Switchgrass rhizosphere microbial communities from Kellogg Biological Station, Michigan, USA - KBS S4-4 metaG (SPAdes) (version 2) | ecosystem: Host-associated > Plants > Roots > Rhizosphere... | reverse complement strand
CGATCGCCGGAGACTTTGTGAATTATTAGTTGAGCTGACACCGCAAGCGCGTGAAGTCCGTCGTCACGTCGATGAGTTTGAACCGCGCTCACGCACCTCACTTCACACGAGCCCGATCCGCCTCACGAGCTCGTGGTACCGCGGATCATCGCGCAGCGGCCCGTACCCCGGGTCGAGATGCAGATAGAGCAGCCCGGCCGACCGGTCCTGGTACGCTCGCTCCAGCAACTCAAAGGCCTTGTCGAGATCACCCACCGCGGCGTAGCCAATCGCCATGATCTCGCCGCGCAGGTACTTCTGTCGCGACTCCACTTCCAGCCGCGCGAGAATCGCCTCCGCCTCATCGCGCTGGCCGAGCGCAGCGAGCGCGCGCACGATGAGCGCGTCCCACGCGCGAGGTGCACGCTCCAGCGACTGTCCGCGCCGGTACCACATCAGCGCGGTCTCTGCCTCGCCCATCGCCAGATGCGCGGAGGCCACGTAGTGATGCGCGCGATGGCAGATCTCATCCATCTCCATCGTGCGCCCCCCCTGCGCGATCGCCGCATCATAGTCACGATCGTACAGGAGAAAGCGCGCGAGCCACTCGCTGTAATGCACTGAAAGCGGATCGAGCGCGAGCGCTCTGCGCATCGTGTCGATCGCGTCGCTCAGGCGCCCCACCGAGGGCAGGAGCGTCGCATGAACGTAGTGCGCCTCGGCGTAGTTGGGGGCAATGGCAACCGCCCGCGCGAGTTGCGCTTCTGCGTCTGCGAATTTCCACTCGTGCCAGCCGAGCACCTTCCCCAGTGAGGTGATCGCCTCGGCGAGCTCCGGATCACGTTGCAGCGCGCGCTCCGCAGCGCCCTTGGCACGAGGGTACGCATCGTCCGGCGCAACCCAATCGTCGGCGAGATTGCACCAGGCGTCCGCGATCCCCGCGTAGGCGCGCGCGAGCGCCGGATCCTGAAGCAGCGCCTGCTGAAAGAGATCGAGCGATCTGCGCAGGGCTGGCTCGGAGAGCTTCGCGAAGAAGAACCGTCCCTTCAGATAGAGCGTGTACGCCTCCAGGTTCTTCGTTGGCGCGATCACCTGCCCCTGCTCGCCGCCAAGTCGAATCGTGAGCGCTTCCACGATTGCGCGAGAGATGTCATCCTGGACGGCGAAGACGTCCTCGAGCTGTCGATCGTATGTCTCATTCCACAGGTGATAGCCGCTCTCGACGTTGATGAGCTGCGCGGTGAGTCGGATCCTGTGGCCGACCTTGCGAACGCTCCCCTCGAGCACCGTGGTCACGCCGAGCTTTTCACCGATCTCGCGCACATCCGCTTCCTTTCCCTTGAAGGCGAACGAGCTGGTGCGCGAAGCCACGTGAATTCCGGGGAGCTTGCCAAGCGCGTTGATGATCTCTTCCGTCATCCCATCGGCGAAATATTCGTTTTCCGGATCCGCGCTCATGTTCTTGAACGGGAGAACGGCGATCGCCTTTGGCGTCGTGCGCTGCGCGTCGCTCGGCGTTCGCTGCGCGCCTGTACGACCATCCGCATTGATGGCGCGCAGCGCCTCGGCGAAGTCGGCGGCGGTGGGGTAGCGATCCACGGGCGTGCGCGCGAGCGCGCGCGAAACGGCGGTGTCGACAGCTTCCGGCACGTCGCGCGTGGTGCGCACCTTCGGGATGGGTGACACAAAGCGCTTGGCGATGATCGCCTGCGCGGACACGCCGGTGAACGGCGGCTCACCAGTGAGCATCTCGTACAGCACGCATCCGAGCGAATAGAGATCGCTGCGGCCATCGGTCGACAGCTCGCCCGCTGACTGCTCGGGGCTCATGTACGCCGGCGTCCCGATCGCGAGACCGGTTTGCGTGATCGCGCGACGGCCAGCGGAGAGGACCTTGCCGATTCCGAAGTCCGCGACCATTGCGGCACCGTCGTGGAGCAGAATGTTCTCCGGCTTGATGTCGCGATGCACGACGTTGTGGCGATGCGCGTAGTCGAGCGCGGATGCGACCTCGCGGGTAATTCGCAGCGATTCCGACAACGACAGCTGGCGCTCCTTGTCGAGGCGTTCGCGAAGCGAGCGCCCTTCCATGCTCGGCATCACGTAAAAAAGGAGGCCGTCGGCTTCTCCAGAATCGAAGACCGGGAGAATGTGAGGATGTGTGAGTCCCGCGGCCAACTTGATCTCGAGAAGAAAGCGCTCGGCACCGATCTCGGCGGATACCTCCGGGCGCAGAACCTTGAGCGCCACTTCGCGATCGTGGCGGAGGTCGTGCGCGAGGAAGACGATCGCCATCCCGCCCTCGCCGAGCTCGCGCCCAAGCGAATAGCGGCCGGCGAGTGCCGGCTCGAGACGGGACTGGAGAGAGGTCATCGTGCCCTAACATGCAGCCACCCGACCGCGCGCGGCAGGTGGGATTCGTCCCTGGCCAGTCCCATCACCCTCGCGCGGACGAGTTAAACGCAAAGAAAACCTCGAGGATGTGACTCGGGACGTGCTGCAGGGGTGGTTATTGGGGTCTGCGGTCCATCGTAGCCGTGCCAACGACAAGACAGACCAGCGTCGCAATCGGTCGAGGCGCAGCACTCACGCGACGCGGCTCATTCGAGAGGGAGTGCCATGTCTCCACGTGCAGCACGTCTCGCGAAACTCATCTGCATCGCAAGTGTGGGCTGGATCTCGAGCAGCTGCGGATCCGACTCGCGAGATCCCATCGGTTACTGCGCGGCGGCAAGGCCGCTGGCAGTCATCGTCACCGTCCGCGACTCGATCTCCGGGCAAGCGGCCGCCGATGGCGCAATCGGAACGCTCGTGAACGCGAGCGTTGATGACACCCTGAGCCACGCCGACTCACTCACGCTCCTCGGCGGCGACCAGTTGGGCACCTACACGGTGACCATCGACAAGCCCGGCTACCTCACCTGGATCGCGTCCAACGTGCACGTGACGGAGGTCGGAGTATGCGGCAGCGTCGTCCCAGTGCAGCTCAGCGCGAAGCTGCAGCCGGAGACTCCATGATTTCTCGTTCAGCTCTCGCTGCGTCGCTCGAACAGGTCCCAGCGGTTTCCGTACAGATCCTCGAACACCGCGACCGTGCCGTAGGGCTCCGATTTCGGAGGACGGACGAACGTCACTCCTTTCGCCAGTAGCGCCTGATAGTCGCGCTCGAAATCGTCAGTCTCGAGAAAGAGAAACACGCGCCCCGCAGCCTGTTTGCCGATCACGGCGACCTGCTCCGGATTTACGGCTCGCGCGAGCAGCAGCGCGGTGCCCGTCGATCCCGGCGGCGCGACGAGCACCCACCGCTTGTCCTGCGCGGGCTGATAGCTGTCTTCTACGAGCGTGAAGCCCAGCGTGTCGACATAAAAGCGGATCGCCTCATCGTATTCGCGAACGACGAGGGCGATATGGATGATTGACTGTTTCACGACGTATAGCGCTCCGGATGCATCACTCGTGCTCGCCTCGAGTGAACAGTTCTGGTTTCTGAACGACCGAACCTTATTCAGGAGGGAGCGTTCATGCATCTACTCTCGTCGAACGCCCAACGGGCATGCCTTGCGTGGGTCGTTTGCCTCGTCGGCTTGGGATGGGTTGTGAGCAGTTGCGGATCCGGCTCGCAAGGTCCCACAGGCGGCTGCCTCGCTCCCATATCGCTGGCGGTTGAGGTTGAAGTACGCGATTCCATTTCCGGTCAAGCCGCGGCCGATGGCGCGATCGGCGTGCTCACGGGCGCTGCTGTCGATGACACGCTGGCGCAGAGAGATTCGCTCACACTCGTCGGCGGCGACAACACCGGTACTTATACAGTGACCATCGACAAGCCCGGCTACCTCACGTGGACCGCTTCGAGCGTTCACGTCACGAAAGTCGGAGAGTGCGGCAACGTGATTCCCGTCGATCTCAGTGCGAAGCTACAACCGACGCCATGATGTGATCGAGACGGTGTCACGCGACATTATTTTTCGCAAATTATCCATTATCGCCAACGGGCGTCGCGACAACTCGCGGCGCCCGTTGTACATCCGGGTGCGGATGACTAGGCTGCGAGTAGGGCATGTACGACTCCGGACGGAGCGATTCATGCTTAGGGGATAAGCAGCGTCTCCGTTCTTCGTGGCGCCCGGCCGGTCGGCACCTCGCTGGCGCGTCAACCGAAAAACAGGACGACCCATGGTGAATGTGCCCGGCGCGACTCACATAATACCGGCCAAAGCGCCGAGTTCTACGGAACTCGCACGCCAGTTGGTCGCTCGCGCCGCGCGTAACGGGAAGTCGCCTGAGAGTGCAGCCCACTCAGCCTTCTCCGCCTGCAAGATCACCTACCGTGCCCTCGCCCGAAGCATCGGCGTGGAAGGCGCAAACGCACTGCTCGCGCGCGCCCAGTCGCAAACGGTGAAGACACACCCGTTGCTTCGCGAGATCGGCATCGGCCATCGCGACGATGACGACACCGCCAAAATCGATGCGGTCGTCGAAAAACATGGAATCGCGGCGTCCGCGGCCGGGCTGGAAGCGTTGCTCGAGGTACTGCTCACCCTCCTCGGGCGTTTCGTCGGAACCGACCTGGTGGTGCGCCTGGTGGCGCAGGGAGCGACGATCGGAACGCACGAACACGAGGACACGCCATGACGACGAAAAAATCGCGCGCCAAGCCTGCCATTCGGCCGCCTGATATCGGGATTCCCAACATTGCCACGGGAGTACCGGGATTGGACGCCGTACTTGGCGGCGGCGTGCCTGAGTTTTCCATGAACCTCATCGCCGGCAATCCTGGCGCGGGAAAGACGACGCTCGCGCAACAGATCATGTTCGCGAACGCGACCGAAGAGCGTCCCGCGCTCTACTTCACGGTGCTCGGCGAGCCCACGCTCAAGATGCTTCGCTATCAGAAGGAGTTCGGTTTCTTTGATCCCGCGCTCGTGGGATCGGCGGTGCAATATGTGAATCTCAGCGACGAAGCTGTCGACTACGATCTCAGCGTCGTGCTCGCGCGGATGATCGAGGAGGTCGAGCGCGCGCGGCCGCGGGTGGTGGTCGTCGATTCGTTTCGCATCGCCATGGGTCAGGGCGGAGCGCCGAGCGCCCCCGGAAAAATGAGCCTCGACGCCTTCATCCAGCGACTCGCGGTGGAGATGACATCGTGGGAGGTCACTTCGTTCATCATCGGTGACTCGAACGGGCGGGGCTATCGAAGCCCGATGTTCACGGTCGCCGACGCGGTGTTCTTCCTTACGCAGGTAGCGGATCGCAACTCCGTCGTACGAAAGCTTCAGGTTCTCAAGGTGCGCGGACGTGCATCGATGCCGGGGTTGCACACGTTCCGAATCACGAAGCAGGGGCTTCAGGTTTTCCCCCGCATTCCGGAGCAGCAGTTCGAGCGACGCCCGATGCCGACGCTTCGTCTGACCACCGGCATTCCCGGACTCGACGAGGCGATGGGCGGGGGGATTCCCGCGGGCGACGCCCTGATGCTCGGCGGTCCGGCCGGCAGCGGCAAGACTACCTTCGCGACGCAATTCGCGGCGGAGGGACTCAGGCGCGGGGAATCAGTCGTCATTGTCGTCTTCGAGGAATATCCCGAGGAATATCTCTCGCGTGCGAAGGCGAGGAATCAGGACATTGCGGCGATGATCGAGGCGGGAAATTTCCGGCTGATCTATCTCCGGCCGCTGGATCTCTCGGTCGACGAGACGCTTGCGGAGATTCTCGAGGCGGTGGCGGAGATTGGAGCATCGCGCGTCGTCATCGACTCGCTCTCCGGATTTCAGATCGCGCTGGCGCCGGCGTTTCGCGAGGATTTTCGCGAGTCGCTCTATCGTCTCGTGGGCGCCCTCACGGCAACCGGCGTCACGATCTTCATGACCACGGAGATTGCCGGAGGCTACCCCGAAGCTGCGTTCACCACCGAGCGCGTGTCGTTCATCACCGACGACATCATCGTGCAGCGCTTCATCGAGATCGACGGTGTGCTCAGGACCGTGCTCGCGATACACAAGATGCGCGGAAGCGCGCACAGTCACGACTTCCTCACGTACGAGGTGAGCGCGCAGGGCGCCGTCGTGGGAGGACCGCTTCGCAACTATCGCGGCATTCTCACCGGCGTTCCCGAGCAACAGCGGCAGCTGGTGCGCGAGGGCCACGAGGGGCTCACCGAGCGCGAGTCGATGGTGCTCGACACGCTCGTGCGGCTGGGCGGTGCCTCGCGCATCATCCTTGCCGAGCACGTGGGCGTCGCGATGGAGGAGCTCGCGGACACGATCACACGCCTCGAGCTGCTCGGATACACTCGTACCACGCGCACGAACGGCAAGGAGATATTCCATGCCATTGCCCAAAGCAGCACCTGATTCGAGAGAGGGACCTCCTGCTGCTCGCGCGGATCGATTGAGCGCGCAGACGGAGGCGATCTTCAGCACCGCAGGTTCCTTCGAGCGATTGATGGAGCACCTGCCCGCGGCCTTCGCGGTGACGAACGGAATGCAACACACGCTCGTGTACGCGAATGCGGCATTTCGCGAATTGCTCACGCTCGACGGAGAGATGCGCATGGGCCTTCCCATCGCCTCCGTGATCGCGGAGCACGAGCGAGAGGAGCTGGTCGCGTTGCTCGATCGTGCCTTTCGCAGCGGTGTCGTGTCGCGCAATCGCACCATCGAGCCAGAGCACGAGAACGACTTCCTGCTGCGCTGCACTGTTTGGCCCGATGTGACCGCAGCGGGGAAAACTGACAACCTCCTCATCGAGCTTCGACCCGCGACGCAGGATGAACAGCGGCTCGGCTTACACAGGCGCGTGGCCGAGCGGCTGTTGCTGAGCGCGATGCGCGAGGAGGAAGCAGCCACGGTCGCCCACGCCTCTCAACTGGCCGCGCAGTTTCTTGGAGCGGAGGGGCAGCGGCTCGCGGCGTCACTCGACGAGGACGAAACACTGGAGGCGATGAGCCGGCTGTCGCTGCCGCACTTTGGCGAGTGGTGCTTTGTGGACGTCCGCAACGCCGACCTGACGACGAGACGGCTTCCGATCGTGCATCCGGACCCGGCGATACAGGAACTGCTCGATGCGCTCGGCACGCGATGGGTGCCCACGCCCAACGATGACTACGGCATCTCCGCCGTGCTGCGCGCAGACGCCATGTCGACGGACATCGCCAGCGAGGACTTCGTGCTCGCCGAGTCGTCGCTCGATCCCATCGTTCTCGAGACGCTGCGCGCGATCGGAGTGGGCACGATGCTCACGGTGCCGCTGCGCGTGGGCGGAGCGATCGCGGGGGCGATCACGTTCGTGGGCGAAAGCGATCGGCACCGTGCGACAGCGGAAGAAGTTTCCCTCGCGCACGAGCTGGCGAGTCGCGCGGCAATGGCGCTCGATCGCGCGCGTCTGCACGGAATGGCGATCGCCGCGATAGAGAAGGCCGAATCGGCGAATCAGGCGAAGGGCGACTTCCTTGGCATGATGAGCCACGAGTTGCGCACACCGCTCAACGCCATCGGCGGCTACGTGGACCTGATCGCGATGGAGCTTCGCGGACCGGTAACGGCCGCTCAGCTCAAGGATCTCGATCGCATTCGGGCCAGTCAGCGCTATCTGCTGGGACTCATCAACGACCTGCTGAATCTGACGAAGCTCGGCAAGTCGAGCGTCGCTTACAATCTTGCCGATTTGAATGCCTGCGAAGTGTTGCAGGCCAGCGTGACGATGCTCGAACCGCTGTTCGAGCAGAAGGGATTGATCTTCGATGGCGTCTTCTGCAGCACCTCGATGCTCGCGCGGGCCGACCGGGAAAAGGTAATTCAGATTCTAGTCAATCTTTTGTCGAACAGCATGAAGTTCACGTCCGCGAACGGGCACGTTCGCATTGACGGAGAGGAGTCACGCGAGCGAGTGATCTTTCGCGTCACGGACACGGGCATTGGGATGGCGCCCGAAAAGCTCGAGACGATCTTCGAACCATTCGTGCAGTTGAGCGACCGGCTGACTGGAACGGATGGCGGAATTGGGTTGGGACTCGCAATCAGCCGGGAGCTCGCGCGCGCGATGGGCGGCGACCTGACGGTGCGCAGCAGCCTTGGCGAAGGGTCGACGTTCACGCTGACGCTACCGCGCCCGGCCACCGCGCGAGCTACCGAGAGCGATGTCTCCGAGCGGCGACAGAGCTGGTCGAACGAGCGAGGGCCCGGAGGCGAATCGCTGTCACTTTAGCCGAGGTGCTCGACGGCCGAACTGTCGCCTACGATCCTGGCGCGCTGTATCCGATCGACTTCTTCGTTGCTGCGTCCATCTCCTCTGGTGTGAGCAGCATCGTCGAATGAAAGTTCACGGATCCGCTCGCGTTGATCGCGAGGCTGAGCCCCACCGCCGTGGCGATGTCCGGGAACTCGGCGATGCCGTAGACGTCCGCGTCACCGATGGCAAAGTAGAATGCGTGGAGTTTGCCGCCTGCCTTCGTGACCATCTGCTGCACGACCTCCCGGCGCTTCGAACCTCCATCCTTCTTCAAGCCTTTCGCACCCTCGGCCGTGTACGAGGCACGCCAGAGAAAAGTTGGCATGCGCTCCTCCTGAAGAGGTGAAGTGCTATCGTAGTGCGTCCGGGCACCGTGGGCCAGCCCGCGGCCCTGCCCCCACCCCCAGCGAAGTCGCGGTCCAGTCCGTAAATAATTCGGGCGGCGCCCTGGCGCGCCTCTCATGAGCTCGCTCCCCCTTTCTCGAGTCACACTCCCCGTTCAACACAGGTTCGCCGTGCATCAACGAATTCCGTCAGTGATGCGATCACTCGCCCTGGCCGCCACGCTCGCGAGCGCCTCCGCGGTCGCCGCGCGCGCGCAGCAAGCGCTCTCGAGCGGCATCGATACCTCCACCTTCGATCACTCGGTCCGCCCACAGGACGACTTCTTCCGCTACGTGAACGGCGGATGGCTCAAGAAAACAGAGATCCCCGCCGACGCGTCGAGCTGGGGCGCGTTCCAGGAGCTGCGCGAGAACAGTCGCAACGCCGAGCACGAGCTGTTCGAAAGTGCGAGCAAGGCGAACGCTCCCGCCTCGACTCCGCGCGGCAAAGTCGGCGATCTGTACGCCAGCTACATGGACAGCGCTCGCGTGGAGAAGCTCGGGCTCACACCGCTCGCGCCGGTGCTACACTCCATTTCCGAGATCAAGACGAGCTCGCAGCTCCCCGCCGCGTTCGCGCACTTCGCTCACCTCGGCGTGCAGAGCCCGGCGTCGGTAATAGTCGGCGCCGACGCGAAGCACTCCACGCAGAACATCGTGCAGGTGGGGCAGTCCGGCCTCGGCATGCCCGATCGCGACTACTATCTCAAGCAGGATCCGAAGATGGTGTCGACGCGCGCGGCGTACGTCGCGTACATCACGCAGATGATGACGCTCGCGAAGCAGCCCGATCCCGCAGGCGCCGCGAATCGCATTCTCGCGCTCGAGACGGAGATCGCCACGCCGCAGTGGGCGCGCGCGCGCAATCGCGATCGCGACGCCACCTACAACAAGATGACTGTGGCCGAGCTCGCGGCGATGACGCCGTCGTACAAATGGACCGGCTACCTCGATCAGGCCGGACTCGCGAAGGCGACGGAAGTCGTCGTGCGCCAGCCCGACTACATCAAGGCGCTCGATCCGATCTTCGCGAAGACGCCGGTCTCCACCTGGCGCGAGTATCTCACCTTCAAGGTGCTCGACGAGTTCGCGGACGAGCTCCCCGCGGCGTTCGTGCAGGCGAACTTCGAATTCCGCGGCAAAACACTCTCCGGCGCGCAGGAGCTTCCCGTGCGCTGGAAGCGCGCCGTCGACGGCACCAACTCCACGCTCGGCGAGGCGGCCGGCGTGCTGTACGTTGAGAAGTACTTCAAGCCCGAGGCAAAGGCGCGCATGGATGCGCTGGTGAAGAATCTGATCAACGCCTACAACGTCGGGATCGACAGCCTCCAGTGGATGAGCGCCGAGACGAAGGCGCAGGCGAAGAGCAAGCTCGCGCAATTCAAGGTGAAGATTGGCGCGCCCGACAAGCCGCGCGACTACTCGGCGCTCGTCATCAAGCGCGACGACCTGTTCGGCAACGCGGTTCGCTATCGCGAGTTCGAGTACGCCGACATGGCCAGCCGCCTCGGCAAGCCCGTGGACAAGTCGCGCTGGGGGATGACTGCACCGACGGTGAACGCGTCGTACAATGCGTCGGCGAACGACATCACCTTCCCCGCCGGCATTCTGCAGCCACCGTTCTTCAACGTGAACGCGGACGACGCGGTGAACTACGGCGCGATCGGCGCGGTGATCGGTCACGAGATCGGGCACGGCTTCGACGATCAGGGGCGCAAGTCCGACGGCGAAGGGAACATGCGCGACTGGTGGACCGCGGACGACGCGAAGTCGTACGAGGCGCGCACGGCGAAGTTCGGCGCGCAGTACGACGCGATCAATCCGATCGACGATCTGCACATCAACGGCAAGCTGACGATGGGCGAGAACATCGGCGATCTGAGCGGGCTCGCGCAGGCGTATCGCGCGTATCGCATCTCGCTCAACGGCAAGGAGGCGCCGGTGATCGATGGTCTCACCGGCGATCAGCGCTTCTTCATCGGCTTCGCGCAGATCTGGCGCGGGAAGATGCGCGACGACGCCCTTCGTCAGCAGCTCCTCACGAATCCGCATTCGCCCGGCGACTACCGCGCGTTCGTGCCGCTCGTGAACAACGACGTGTTTGAGACGACGTTCGACGTGAAGCCGGGCGACAAGATGTATCTGGCGCCGGAAGATCGGGTGAAGATCTGGTAGTTCCGGCAGTGTAGCACCGCACAAAGATCGCTCCCCTTGCGTGGCGATGGGAAGGAACGTAACCTCTTTCCCATCACCCGCACGGTGGAGATGATGGCAGATATCGATGTTGGTCTCATGCGCGGCACGCTCGACCTGCTGATCCTCAAGGCGCTCACGTGGGGACCGCGGCACGGCTACGGCGTTGTCGAATGGATCGAGCACGCGACGGGCGCGGCGCTTCAGATCGGCGAGGGGACGCTCTACCCCGCCCTGCACAGGCTCGAGGCCCAGGGATGGATCGAGGCCGAATGGGGCCTCTCCGAAAACAACCGCCACGCGAAGTTCTACAAGCTCACGGCCGCGGGGCGAGGCCAGCTCCGCACGGGGCTCTCCGCCTGGCAGCAGTTCGTCGAGTCCGCCTCTCGCGCGCTGCACGCGACGGCCTCGCCGCGCACGGCATGACCGACCGCGGCGATTGGACTCGCGTCTTCCGCCTCGGCGTCGGCGCTCGGCACATCGAGCGCGACGTCGACCAGGAGCTCGAGTTCCACATCGCCATGCGCACGCAGAAGCTCGTCGGCGCGGGGTTCGCTCCCGACGCCGCGCGCGCCAAGGCGCTCGAGCGCTTCGGCGACATCCACACCATTCGCGACAGCTGCCTCGACATCGACCATCAGCGGGAACGCGCCATGCGACGCACCAACTATCTGAGCAACGCGCGACAGGATATTTCGTACGCGCTACGCACGATGCGGCAGAACGTGGGATTCACCGCCGTCGTGCTGCTCACGCTCGCGCTGGGGATCGGCGCGAACACATCGACCTTCACGCTGATCGACGCGATCGTCTTGCGCACGCTCTCGGTGCCGCATCCGGAGCAGCTCGTCACGATCGGCGATCCGGCGCGTACGGGCGGGATGTCGGACGGGAGCGTCCGCAATGACATCGTGTCCTATCCGCTCTTTGCGGATGTGCGCGATCAGTCGAAGTCGCTGCGCGGCATCTATGCGGCTGGACGCACCAGCAGACTCGATCTCCTCGCCGAGAGCGGGCAGAAGGAGCCCGAGCATCCGCGGGGGCGCTTCGTTTCCGCGAGCTTTTTCAGCGTGCTGCAAGTCCCGGCTGCTCTCGGGCGCACCTTTTCGCCCGACGAGGATAAAGTGCCTGGCGGAGCGCCCGTCGTCGTCATCAGCTACGCCTATTGGCTCACGCGTTTCTCAGGTGACCGGTCCGCGGTCGGTCGCTCCATCACGATCAATGGCGTGCCCCTCACCATCGTCGGCGTTTCGGCGTCGACGTTCAAAGGCGACATCGTCGGGCAGCGGACGGAGATCTGGATTCCGATCATGGAGCAGCAGGCGCTCATGCCGAACTCGCCATGGCTCGACGATCGCAGCAAGAGCTGGCTCCAGATGATGGGACGGCTCGCGCCGGGCGTCACGCTCGCGCAGGCGAAGAGCGAGATCACGGCAATCGAGAACCGATCGATGCTCGATCACGTGGCGGCTGGAGAGCGCGCGGGCACCGAGCAAAATATTCGAGAGGGGCCGCTGCGCGTCGAGTCGGGGGCACGCGGCTTCTCCTACTATCGCAAGCTCCTCGCGGCGCCGCTGTTCATCCTCATGGCCGCCGTGAGTGTCGTATTACTCATCGTCTGCGCGAATCTTGCCAACCTCATGCTCGCGCGGGCATCCGCGCGCGGACGCGAGATGAGCGTGCGCATGGCGCTCGGCGCCAACCGTCTTCGCCTCGTTCAGCAGCTGCTCACCGAGAGTTTGATCATGGCGATCGCGGGCGGCGCGCTCGGCGTGCTCCTCGCCATCTGGGGGAGCTCCGCGCTCATCGCGCTCACGGGCGGCGCGGAGATCGCGGCGCACCTCGACGCGCGCGTGCTCGCCTTCACCGCGCTGCTGTCGCTGGCGACCGCGATTCTCTTCGGCCTCGTCCCCGCACTCCGCGCCACGCGCGTGGAGCTCTCGGAGGCGCTCCGCGCGCAGGGCCGCGGCGTCTCGAACGCCGAACGCGGAACCGGCAAATTCGGGCTGGGCAAGATGCTCGTCGTCGCGCAGGTTGCACTGTCGGTGCTGCTGCTCGTGGGCACCGGGATGCTCGTGCGCAGCATGCAACGGTTGCAGAGAACGGACATCGGCGCTGCCCGCGATCAGCTCGTGCTCGTCGAGGTGGACGCGCAGCGCTCCGGCTACAAGGATGCGCGGCTGTCGTCACTCGTCGCCGATCTGATCTCCCGCGCGACGCAGACGCCGGGGGTAACCGCCGCGAGCGTGTCGGAAAATGGAATCTTCTCCGGCAGCGAATCCGCGACGTCCATACGAGTCGAAGGTTTCACCCCGCGAACCGACGACGACAGCGCCATCGCGTACGATGACGTCGGCCCGGCGTACTTCAGCACCATCGGCGCGCATCTCGCGCAAGGGCGCGACCTCGATGCGCGCGATAATCAGGCCGGAGCGAAAGTGGCGGTGATGAACGCCACGGCCGCGCGCTACTTCTTTCCCCATGGCAGCGCGATGGGCTCGCACATCACGATGGACAGTGCAACGTACGAGATCGTCGGCGTGGTGTCCGATGTCGAGGGAGGCGACCTGCGCGCAAAGCCGGTGCGGCGCGTCTACCTTCCGATGGCGCAGCGTCGATCGCCGCCGGGGCAGTTCTACCTCGAAGTGAGAACATCCGGCAACCCCGCGCACTTGAGCGAATCGCTCCGCCACGCGCTCAGCGCGGCGGATCCGTCGCTTGCGCTTCGCGTGAAGACACTCTCCGAGCTCGTCGATGATTCGATCGCGCAGGACAAGCTCGTCTCACGCGTGGTGAGCGTATTCGGCATCCTCGCGCTCGCGCTCGCCGCCCTCGGCCTCTACGGCGTGATGACGTACGCGACGACGCGGCGCACGAGCGAGTTCGGGCTCCGCATGGCGCTCGGGGCCGAGCCTGCCGACGTGATGCGGCTCGTGCTCGGCGAGGCGATGCTGCTGGTCGTCGGCGGCGTGATCGTTGGCATGCCCGCGGCACTTGGCGCGATGCAGCTGGTCAAGAACCAGCTCTACGAGATCGGACTTCTCGACTGGCCATCGCTCGCGCTCGCGCTGATCGTGCTCAGCGCAAGCGCGGCGCTCGCCGGCTACCTCCCGGCGAGGCGCGCAGCGCGCGTGGGACCACTCGTCGCGCTGCGCGAGTCGTAGCCTGGCTAGCTCACACGCGTGAGGTGCAGTCCGTCGCGGCCGTCGCGGCGCACGATGAAGCCCGTGATCTTGCCGCTCGCATCGCGCTCGAAGATGCGGCGCATGCGCGGCTGGCCGGGCGTGAATAGCACGTCCGCGAGCTCCACGGCGATCGGGTAGGGGTCGGCGCCGTTCACCGAGCCGGTGAGATGGTCGCCGTCGCGCGCGATCTTGAACACGAAAGCGTCCGACGCCTTGTACGTGCCCACATACTCATCGAGCACGTTGCTCGCGAGCTTGGCCTCCGGTGGATCGGCGGGGATCGCGATCGTCTGGCTCGAGATCATGCGCCAACCGCTCTTCTCCTTCATCCACACCTCGGTCGACTTGTATGTGCCGTGCGACGTCTGGCCGTTGAACTCGACCGTCGAATTATCGGTGAATGAGGTGACGGCGACGTTGCCATGCAGCCGCATCGCATAATCGGTCTGCTCGAGCTTCTGCCTGAAGCCGGCCTGTGGCGGCTTCGCGCCCGCGAGCAAGTCCTTTTTCGTCGCGATCGCGCCGGTCTCGTTCATGAACACGACGCTGTCATCGAGCAGCCGGTCGAAGGCCGCCGAGTCGCCGGTGGCGGATGCGTCGGAGAACTCCTGTGACTGTCGCTTGATGAGCGCCGCGACGTCCTCGGTGGGGCGAGTGGAGGAAAGTGGCGCGAGAGACGCGGTAATCAGCAGACCTGCGGAGAACAGGTGGCTCAGTTGCATGGATTCCACGGGTTGGAGGTTGGCGAGCAGAATTCAATACGCATCGAGCGCCCAGAAGTGCCAATTGGCCGCGCGCCGAAGGTAAAATACGGTTAGCATCGGAAGTGGCGACTCACTCGTCGCGCGTATTCATCCTGCAGTCAAGAGGAGATGCATCATGGCGGGTAGCACATATCGAATGCGTGCTGGGCTGTCGGAGCACGACATGCAGCGGGCCGAAGCCGGCAAGTGCTACAAGGCGGAGCCGTCGGAGGACAAGGACGGCAAGAAGACCGACCTGCTCGACCTGCTCGAGGATGACGGGACGCCCGTCGCGATCTTCGTCTCGCGCAGCCACGTGGAGCAGTGCGACGGATGATCCCCGATCGGCCCGCGATACCGCGCCGCATCGTCGCTTTCCATCAGGATGACGAGCAGCACTGGGTCGCGGAGCTGGAGTGCGGACACTCGCAGCACGTTCGGCACGACCCGCCCTGGCAGGTGCGAGCGTGGGTGCAGAGCGAGGAGGGGCGACGGGAATTCGTGGGCACCTCGCTTCCCTGCGTGACCTGCGCCGTGCGCGCCCTCGCGGACGAGCCGAAGCCTTAGCGCGAGTCCAGTCCGCGATGCCTACTCTCTAACTGCGGGCGCAGCTGGCGCGTCGGGCCCAACGTTTCCCTCGAGATGCGCGATGATTCGCGCGATCGAGCGATCGACGACGGCGTGCGCATCGCTCTCGATGTGCCGGTTCCACCAGCCGCCATAGATCTTGTCGAACGCGAACGGCGCGACCGCCGCGCCCACGCGCTTCACGGCGGCGGCGCCGAGCGGAATGCTGTTAGGAAAGCTCCGCATCACGCTCACACTCTTGAGGTCCGTCGAGACCTGCAGCACGTCACCCGAGAGCAGCGCTCCCCTTCCCTCGGCTCCCGCGGCCCAGTGAAGCACGGTCGCGCCCGCGAAGTGTCCGCCGCAGCGAATGAGCGTGAGCCCCTTCGCGCCGACGTCGTCGAGCGCGCGAGTCTCGCCGCTCCAGACGCGAATCGACGGATCGGGACGCATCGCCCACGCGCTGTCGTCGGCGTGCAGAAATATCGGACAGTCGAAGGCATGCGCCCACTCGACCATCGTCGTGTAGAAATGCGGATGCGAGATCGCGATCGCGGCGAGCCCGCCGAGCGATCGGATGATTTCGTGCGTGGCATCGTCGAGCAGCGCGATGCAGTCCCAAAGCACGAACGGACCGGCTGCGTCCGTGCGTCCGCTCGCCTTCACGAGCAATGCGCGCTGATCGATCGCGAATGACGGCGTCGTGCCCACACCGTAGAGCCCGGGAGCGACACGCTGGAACGCGTTGCGATGCTCGCGCGCGAGCGCATCGAGCGTCGTCCAGCGTTGTCCGCCGCGCGGCACATACTGGCGCTCGTCCAGGCATACGGGACACGCGTCTGGCGGACTCGAGGGCGCATCGGAGCGTTCGCTGAACTGCATCCCGCAGGTGCTGCAGATAAAGCAGGTCATGTCGGGCGGTCTCTACGGTGTGAATTTTTAGTTGGAATTCAAGACAATTTAGTGGAGCGAATCGATCCCGGGCTTCGCGCCGCGTTGATAGTTTTCCGCCCCATATGTCGACACATACATCGCCCGGAACGCACGTCCCCCTCAGCTGGGTGATCGCGGCGACCAGCCTCGGCTTCGTTGTCGTCCAGCTCGACGTCACTGTCGTGAACGTCGCGCTTCCGAAGATCGGCTCCGATCTGCACGCGAGCGTCTCGGTGCTGCAGTGGATCGTCGACGCGTACGCGCTCACGTTCGCTGTGCTGCTTCTTTCCGCCGGCAGCCTCGGCGATCGCTTCGGCTCGAAGCGACTCTTCATGCTCGGCTTCGCACTCTTCGCGGCGTCGTCGCTGGCATGCGGGCTCGCGCCGACGGGCGCGCTCCTCATTGCAGGGCGCGCCGTGCAGGGGATCGGCGCTGCTCTTCTGGTGCCGACGTCGCTCGCGCTGCTCAATCATGCTGCGGGACACGACGCGAAGGTGCGCGCGCGCGCGGTGGGGCTGTGGACGGCGGCGGGCGGACTCTCGATTGCGGCAGGACCGCTCGTGGGAGGATTGCTCCTCGGCACCGTCGGCTGGCGCAGCATCTTCCTCGTAAATCTTCCGATCTGCGCGATCGGCATTGCGATGGCTCTGCGCGTGCCCGACACCGCGCATTTGCGCAATGCGCGGCGACTCGATCTGCGCGGACAGACGTTGGCCATCGTCGCACTCGCGGGGCTCATCGGCGCAGTGATCGAGGCGCGACCGCTCGGCGCCACGCATCCGCTCGTGCTCCTCGGTGGCGCGCTCGCGATCGCGTGCGGCGCGGGCTTCGTGATCTCGGAGCGACGCGCGAGCGAGCCGATGGTGCCGCCCGAGCTCTTCGCGGGCGGGCACCTCGCACCACTGATCGCCTTTGGTACGATAGTGAACCTCACCTACTATGGAATCATCTTCGTGCTGAGCCTCTACCTGCAGCAGCTGCTCGGCTACTCTGCCATCCGCGCCGGCATCGCGTATCTGCCGCTCACGTTGACCTTCATCGTGTCGAACGTGATCAGCGGCTGGCTCACCGGGCGCGCGGGAGCGCGCGTGCCGATGTTGGTGGGCGCGCTGATCGGCGGACTCGGCTTTGCGCTGCTACTGCGACTCACTGAGTCGAGCTCGTACTCGAGCATGCTCGTCGCGTTCGTTCTGATACCGGCAGGGATGGGGCTCGGCGTGCCAGCGATGACGACGGCGACGCTCGCCGCCGTCGACCGAAAGTGGGCCGGAACGGCGTCCGCGCTGCTCAACACCGCGCGACAGGCGGGCGGCGCAATTGGAGTCGCGATCTTCGGCGCACTCGTTAGCGGCGGGAAGGATCAAATCGTGCATGGGCTTCACACTGCGAGCCTGGTATCCGCGACGCTTCTGCTCGGCGCGGCGAGTCTCGCGTGGGTGGGAGTGGAAGCACGCATGCAAGAAGCTCGAGCGTAGGACTGCTACGGAAGCTGGCGACGGCTCACGTCCGTTCACATCAGCACATTCCCGATCGCAGGTGAGCGACATGCCAAAGACCGACCCCCTCCGTCAACAACTCGCCAGATTCACCGATTTTGGCGAGGCACATGTCACGGCGGATGCCGTGATGGTGGAGCTCGATCACGAGTTGAAGGGCAAGCGTCCCAATGGCGTCGCGCACTCGCCCTGGGAGCTGCTCGAGCATCTTCGCATCTCCCAGCACGACATTCTCGACTTCTGCATCAATCCGAAGTACGTGGAGCTGAAGTGGCCGAATGACTACTGGCCCAAGACTCCCACGCCACCGCACGCCGACTCGTGGAAGAACAGTCTCGCGAGCTTCCAGAAGGATCGCGACGCGATGCGCGCGTTGGCCGAGGATCCGGCGATCGACCTGTTCGCGAAGATCCCGCACGGCGACGGGCAAACGTATCTGCGCGAGCTGCTTCTTGCGCAGGATCACCTCTCGTATCACCTCGCGCAGCTCGTGCTCGTGCGCCGCCTGCTCGGTGCGTGGCCGCCGCGGAAGTAGCGAATGATTGAACGGGAGCGCCGCTCGTTTCTCACGGCCCAGTGGCGCTATTTGGTGATGCTGAACTTCGACGTCGATCCGTCGATTCTGCAGTCGCTGGTGCCGCGTGGCACCGAGCTCGATCTGTGGAACGGGCGCGCGATCGCGAGCGTCGTCGGATTCCGTTTCTTGCGCACGCGCGTGCTCGGCGTACCGGTTCCGTTTCACCGGAACTTCGAGGAAGTGAATCTCCGCTTCTACGTGCGCCACACCTCGCGCGACGGGGACGCGCGTCGAGGGGTCGTCTTCGTGCGCGAGCTCGTGCCGCGACAGGGCATCGCGCTCATCGCGCGTTTGGCGTACAACGAGCCCTATCTCGCCGTGCCCATGCGCAGCAGTGCTCCCGCCGCGCCCACCGAGTCGCCGGGGCGGGTGTCGTACGGGTGGCGCACGGAATCGCGCTGGCAGGAGCTCGGCGCGACTGCGTCGGGCGCGCCCGCGCTTCCCTCGCCCGACTCCGAGGCGACGTTCATCACGGAGCACTACTGGGGCTACACGCGCCAGCGAGACGGAGGGACGATGGAGTACGAAGTGGCACATCCGCGGTGGCGCGTCTGGGGCGCGACCGGCGCCACGCTCGATGCGGACGTGCCGCGCCTGTACGGCTCGTCGTTCGCGCAGGCGCTGGCGGCGCGGCCAGTGTCTGCGTTCATTGCGGAAGGATCGGAGATCACGGTGTATCGTCCCCGTCGCATTGACACCCGCTGAGAGCACCCGAGGTGGAATCATGCAGATTCTCATTCACGCGCTGTGCAGCAAGGGCCAGAGTCTTCGCGAGGCGATCGCCAACGACCCCCGGCTCGAGAAGCATCGCCTGTTGAAGGTGCGGGAGAAGCAGGCGGGGCGCGCACCCGGATGGATGAAGCTGCGAAGCGGGACCGCAGCGGCCGGAGTGCTCAACATCGAGTGGTTTCCCCAGTCCTCGGTGCTGAGCGCGCGCGTGATCACGCGCGGCTCGGGAATGCCGAGCCAGATCGTCGGCGACTATATCAACTATCTCCTGCGCCAGCACGGGAGCCGCGTGCGGACGATCCTCACGGCGAAGTCGCTCTAGGAGAATCGCGGCGCGCTTGTGATCGCGCTGTACGCGCGCTCTTATTGTACGGGTTCGAGAGCGCGACCTCCCATCGCCTACACGGAAGCACTCATCAATGAAGCGACTCTGCATCCTGCTCGCTGCCGCCGGCCTGTCATGCGCGCGCCAATCCGCCGCGAACCCTGACCTCGCCCGCTGGAAGCAGCAGGCGGCCAACGTGACCATTGTTCGCGATGACTGGGGCATTCCTCACGTCCATGGTAAGACGGACGCCGACGCGGTGTTCGGAATGATCTACGCGCAGGCGGAGGATGACTTCAATCGCGTCGAGACGAACTACATCAACGCCATGGGCCGCCTCTCGGAAGCCGAGGGCGAGAGCGCGATCTACCGCGACTTGCGCATGAAGCTCTTCATCGACCCAGACACACTGAAGGCACAGTACGCCACGAGCCCCGCGTGGCTACAGTCGCTCATGGTCGCCTGGGCCGATGGGTTGAACTTCTACCTATACAGTCATCCGTCGGTGAAGCCACGCGTCATCACGCATTTCGAGCCATGGATGGCGCTCTCGTTCACCGAGGGGAGCATCGGCGGGGACATCGAGAGCGTCAGGATTCCCGCCCTCCAGGCGTTCTACGGTGACTCGTCCGCCACTCGCATGTTCGCCGCAGCGCCCTTTCGCTTTGAGGAGCCAGCCGGATCGAACGGCATGGCGATCGCGCCGTCCAACACCGCCGACCACCACGCGCTCCTCCTCATCAATCCCCACACCTCGTTCTACTTTCGCGCCGAGCTGCAGATGACGAGCGACGAAGGGCTGAACGTGTACGGCGCATCGACCTGGGGACAGTTCTTCGTGTACCAGGGATTCAACGCGCGCGCGGGATGGATGCACACGTCGAGCGGTGCCGACGTCGTTGATGAATACGCGGAGACGGTCGTGAAGAAAGGCGATAGTCTGTTTTACAAGTACGGCGCCGAGATGCGCCCGATGACTGTGTACACGATCGCGATCCCCTATCGCACGGCAGAGGGTACGCAGACGAAGAAGTTCACCGTGTATTCCACGTTGCATGGCCCGATCGTGCGTTCCGATAGCGGGAAGTGGATCAGCGTGCGCATGATGCACGAGCCGGTGAAGGCGCTCACCCAGTCGTACACGCGCACGAAGGCGACGAGCTACAAGGCGTTCCGCGAGACGATGGAGCTGCACACGAACTCGTCGAACAACACGATCTTCGCAGACGCGGACGGCGACATCGCGTACTTCCACGCCAACCACGTTCCGATTCGCGACCCGCACTTCGATTGGCGCAAACCGGTGGATGGCAGCAACCCCGCCACCGACTGGAAGGGGATCACCTCGATCGACAGCAGCCCGCATCTGCTGAATCCGCCCAATGGGTGGCTCTACAACTCGAACAACTGGCCCTATTCGGCCGCCGGCCCGTACAGCCCGAAGAAGTCGGACTACCCCGCCTACATGGATGTGGGCATCGAGAGCCCGCGCGGCATGCACGCCATTCGTGTGCTCTCGAGCAGGAAGGACTTCACGCTTCAGTCGCTCATCGACGGCGCGTACGACAGCTATCTCCCTGCGTTTGCCGATCTCATCCCCACGCTGGTCAAGGCCTACGACGCGACGCCCGCATCCGATCCGGTGAAGGCGAAGGTCGCCGGACAAATCGCCGTGCTGCGGCAGTGGGACTATCGCTGGTCGGTGTCCTCCGTGCCGACCACGCTCGCGAGCTACTGGGGCGATGAGCTCGGCCGGCGCGTCCATGCCGACGCCGAGGGCGAGGACATGTCGATCTACGAGTACATGGCCAGGCGCACATCGGCGCACGAGAAGCTCGACGCGCTCCTCGTTGCATCGGATTCGCTGACGAAGAACTTCGGCACGTGGAAGATGCCGTGGGGCGATGTCAATCGGTTTCAGCGCCTCACCGATGACATCGTTCATCCGTTCAATGATGCCGCGCCGAGCATTCCCGTGGGCTTCGCCTCCGCGCGATGGGGATCGCTCGCGTCGTTTGCCGCGGGGGTGCGCGAGAACACGAAGAAGATCTACGGCACCAGCGGCAACAGCTTCGTTGCCGTCGTCGACTTTGGCGACAGCGTGCACGCGCGCGCGGTCACCGCGGGCGGCGAGAGCGGCGACACCGCATCGAAGCACTTCGACGATCAGGCGGTGCGCTACAGCAGGGGCGATCTGCGTGAGGTGTACTTTTATGCGTCGCAGCTCGTGGGACACACCGAGCGCACGTACCACCCGGGAAGCTGAGGTCTATCGCGAGCGGCTAGCGTTCGAAGCGCAGCGTGAGCAGGCGTGGCGGCGCATCGCCAGGTGCGCCGTCCTCGAGGTGCTCGCCGAGTGCGCGCAGTTGCAGTCCGGCCGCGAGCCCGGCGTTGATGAACTCGCTTACCGAGTGCTGAAACGCGGGCACGAGTGTCGTCTCGCCCGAATGTTCGTGCGTGAAGCGCGCTTGACCGCCGAGTAGCTGGCGATACGGGTGGAGCTCGCTGATGAAGAGGTGGCCGCCGCTGCGGAGCACGCGCACCGTCTCGTCGAAGATCGGCGACAGCGCGCGCACGTGCTCGAGCACGAGATTGCACGTGACGACGTCCACGGAATCCGACGCAATTGGCCACGCGTCGCGGACGTCGTGCGCGACGAAACGCACGTTGGGCGACGTCGCGCGCGTGCGCGCGCGGGCGAGCATCCCTTCCGAGAAGTCCATCGCGATCACGCTCGACGACTCGCCCGCCAGCCACGCGGTGTTCTTCCCCGTGCCGCATCCGACTTCGAGCACGTCGCGTCCGCGCAGTGCGATCCCCGAGCGGCGAAGCACGACGCCGTCGAGATCACGCGTAGCGTTCTGATCGCGGTCGTATTGATCGGACCACCTGTCGTAGGCGTGTGCGACGTGCTCGTCGGTGCCTTCCGTGTTCGTAACCTTGTGCCGCATGGACTCGTGATCGCTCATGCTGCAATTTACGTTCGATTTGCGCGTAGCATTCCCACCTC
>Ga0207712_10000846_pt1 | contig 22347 bp, 17 predicted proteins | sample KBSS44metaG_FD_184402 | JGI IMG/M metagenome (GOLD analysis project Ga0207712, IMG submission 184402) | Switchgrass rhizosphere microbial communities from Kellogg Biological Station, Michigan, USA - KBS S4-4 metaG (SPAdes) (version 2) | ecosystem: Host-associated > Plants > Roots > Rhizosphere... | reverse complement strand
CCCGCGCCATCCGGCATCTGATCGACCTTGGAGTGCCGTTCGCCAGCGAGAATGGGGCACTGCACCTGACCCGCGAAGGAGGGCACAGCCACCGCCGGATCGTCCATGTCGCCGACGCTACGGGCTACGCCATTAGTCAGGCGCTGGAAGCCGCGGCGGCCAAGCACCCCAACATCACTCTTGTTCCCGACATGGTTGCGATCGACCTCGTCACCGGGCGGCATGCAACGCACTTCTCGACCAGCGGCGCGGTCCACGGACTTTACGCCTGGAGCCGAAAGAAAAAGCGGGTCGAGACCCTGACCGGGCGCGCGACGATCCTGGCAACCGGCGGCGCAGGCCGCGCCTATCTTTATTCGACCGCGCCGCGCGGAGCGACCGGTGATGGAATCGCCATGGCGTGGCGCGCCGGCTGCCGAATTTCCAACATGGAATTCATGCAGTTCCATCCGACCTGCCTCTACAATCTCGAGGTCAAGAACTTCCTGATCACTGAGGCGGTGCGCGGCGAGGGCGGGCAGCTGAAACTGCCGCCTGGGGTTAAGGGGGGCGGCAAGCGCTTCATGCCCCAGTTCGACGAGCGAGCAGAACTCGCTCCGCGCGACATCGTCGCCCGGGCGATCGATCATGAGATCAAGCGGCTCGGGCTCGATTACGTCCATCTCGACATTTCGCACCGCGACCCGGATTTCGTGAAGTCGCACTTCCCCAACATCTACGAAAAGCTCCTCGGCCTCGGGATCGACATTACGAAGGAGCCGATCCCGGTGGTCCCGGCGCAGCATTACACCTGCGGCGGTGTCGTGGTTGATCTCGACGGGCGGACCGACGCGCCCGGCTTGTATGCCGCGGGCGAGGTCACCCAGTCGGGGCTTCACGGCGCCAACCGCCTCGCTTCCAACAGCCTGCTCGAATGCCTCGTCTTTGGCGAAGCCGCGGCGAAGCATATCGCAGCGAACTGGGGCGATTTGCCCGAGGTCCCCGAAATCCGCGGCTGGGACGAGAGCCGGGTCACGGACAGCGACGAGGAAGTCGTTATCGCCCAGACCTGGGGTGAGATCCGCCGCTTCATGTGGAACTATGTCGGCATCGTCCGCACCACCAAGCGGCTGGAGCGGGCCAAGCGCCGGATCGACATGCTGCGCCAGGAGGTTGCCGATTATTACCGCAACTTCCGGGTGACGCCCGACCTCATCGAGCTTCGCAACCTCCTCGAGGTCGCCGACCTCATCGTGCGATCGGCCCTGTCGAGACATGAGAGCCGCGGGCTGCACTACATACTCGATTATCCCGACATGCTTCCGGAAGCGAAGGACACGGTGCTGGTTCCGTAGAGCGACAGACAAGGGGGCGACGAATGCCGATAGAACTCAAAATCCTGGCGCTCGGGGCGCTGCTGCTTTTCGTCCACATCTTCACCGCGACACGCTTCAAGACCCAGCAATACGGCCGCAAGTGGAACGTCGGCGCGCGCGACGAAGCATTGCCGCCACCCAATCCGATGTCCGGCCGGGCGATCCGCGCCCAGGCGAATTTCGCCGAGACCTTCCCGATCGCGATCGTCGCGCTGCTCGGCGTGGTCATCGCCGGACGCGCCAGCCCGTCGACCGCGCTTGGCGGCTGGATTTGGCTCGGCGCGCGGACGGTCTATCTGCCACTCTACCTCGCCGGTGTCCCGGTGGTCCGCACCGCGGTGTGGACGATCGGCATGATCGGTCTCGGCATGGTCCTGTGGCCGTTGCTGTTTGGTTGACCCGGCCTAGTGCCAACGATCGCCCGGCGCGGGCCGAAGGTCACGAAGTTGAACATGCCGCGCGACACGATCGACGGATATTTCTTCAGCAGGCGCGCCTAGGACAGCATTTTCTTATTGGGCGAATGCGTTAGCTTCCTACCTCATGTTTAGAACAACAGTCATCCTAGTTGGCATTCTTGCATGCACGGGCGGATGCTCGAAGCCGCAGCCCCGCTACGGCCCCGATTATGCGCTTAGCGATGATGACATCGCTGCCTACACGCTGAAAGCGCATGATCGCCTATTTCGAGAACAGGAAAATTGGGGCCGCATCATTGGGATTCACAACGGCACAAGAGTCGTTTCGGAGTTCCCTCTGTTGGACGACGGAACGACTTCCGTCGGAATCATTCACTACGACGTCCCACCGGGCGAGCCTTGTAAGCGAGCCGGAGGGATGGTGCGCGTGGAGTTAGTCCCGGGGGCAATGTCCGCCGTGGAGACGCCGTTTTGCGTCCCGAAGGTGCTCGTGGATCGGAATATCCACGCGGATGGCTAATGTCCGCAAGGGGTCGAAAGCGGACATTCGCTCAATACGGCGGGGCTTCGATCAGGTCCTGGCACTCGCTGTCCGGTCGAGGCCTCCCGACGTTGCGCGCCACGCCCCAGCGCTCCAGAAATGCGATCATCCACCAGCCCGGATCGGCCTGCCCGGGCTCCAAGCCAATACGAGCAGATTCGGGAAAGGCGTGGTGGTTGTTGTGCCAGCACTCGCCATAGGTCAGAAGTCCCATCCTTCTTAGATTGGAGGCTTGCACGGACGCCCCGGGGACGCGCCATCGCCCCGTTCCGGGGTTGTGGCAGAAGTAGGTGATCGTCCAGTGGCCAGCCGCGCTGATGATCACCCGCAAGCACACGCCCCAGACAACCCATGCCCAACCTCCGAGCGTGTAGAAGAGAGCTGCGAGAGGCAGCTGCTGCCATCGCCACGTCCTGTCGAGAAACTGGTAGAAACGATCGTCCGCAAGGTGTGGCTCGACCGTAAGCAGAGGAGCGCGCTCGAAGCGAAACCGGAAGGCGAGCTGCCATAACAGATCGCCCGGCAGTGGCTTTGTGTGCGCAAAGAAGGCGTGGCAGCGAGGCTGACGTTGAGCCCAGTCGCGAACATCGTGAACCCGGATGATCCCGAACGGTCCCGCAACCCCTACAAGCGTCCCCACGTAAATGAGCGCCCGCTCGACCGTTTTGGGGCAGCGGAAGGTGCGGTGGATCATCATCCGGTGCATGCCGACGCTGTGGCCGACAAGCAGACTGAGATAGGTTGTCGCGAGAAAAAGAGCGAACGCGCCCCAAGTGAAGAGTGGAGCAGCAAAGAGCAGAGCGGCGGTCAGCATGCCCCCATTCCAGATCGCCTTCGGCGCGTCGAGGACTGGTCGCCCGGCAACGGCGCACGCACCACGGCCGTCGATCCGCATCACGGGCTTCATCATCACACGGCCCTCCTGAACTCAGATTAGGGCTGCGCCGTGAATGTCCGCAATGGGTCGAAATCGGACATTTGCCTTCCTAACTTCGGTCTAGCTTCCTTCCCGCCGCTACCCTGCTAAACCCGCCTCTTCATGTCCGAAACCGATACGACCGAAGCACCAGCGGCCGACGCCGCCTCGCCTGCCGCCCAGCCCCACCTCTATCTCGTCGACGGGTCGAGCTACATCTTCCGCGCCTATCACCGGCTGCCGCCGCTCACGAACCGGCACGGCCAGCCGGCGGGGGCGGTCTATGGCTATACGACGATGCTGTGGAAGCTCGCCGACGGCCTCAGCAAGGCCGATGGACCGACGCACATGGCGGTGATCCTCGATGCGTCGGAGCATACGCACCGCAACGAGATGTACGCCCAGTATAAGGCGCACCGGCCCCCGCCGCCCGAGGACCTGGTCCCGCAATTCCCGCTGATCCGAGTCGCCACCCGAGCCTTTTCCATCCCGTGCATCGAGGAAGAGGGGCTGGAGGCCGACGACATCATCGCTTGCTACGTGACCGCGGCGAAGGCGGCCGGATGGAAGGTGACGATCGTCAGCTCCGACAAGGATTTGATGCAGCTGATCGACGAGGATGCCGGGATCGACATGCTGGATACGATGAACGACCGGCGGATCGGGCGCGAGCAGGTGCTCGAAAAGTTCGGAGTCCCGCCGGAAAAGGTCGGAGACGTGCTCGCTTTGATGGGCGACAGCGTCGACAATGTGCCCGGAGTGCCGGGGATTGGCCCGAAGACGGCATCGCAGCTGATCCAGACCTATGGCGACCTCGAGACGGTGCTGGCCTCCACCGGCGAAATCACCAAGCCCAAGCTCAAGCAGTCGCTGATCGACCATGCGGACGCCGCTCGCCTGTCACGCGAGCTGGTGCGCCTGGTGTGCGATTCGCCGCTGCCGGAACCGCTCGAGGATCTGGCGCTCAAGAACATTCCCAAGGAGCCGCTCGAGGAATTCCTGACCGACCAGGGATTCAAGTCCCTCCTGAACCGGCTGCACGGCGGTGGCGCGCAGCAGACCGGGGCAACCGTCCGCAATGACGTCATGGCGGCAATGGAGGCGCAAAAACCGGCGGCGGCCGAGCCGGAGAAAATCGAGGTTGACTGGTCCAAATATGAAACCGTCACCGACGAAGCGTCGCTCGACCGCTGGATCGCACAAGCGAAGGCGCAGGGCTATGTGGCGGTGGATACCGAGACCGATCATCTCGACAGCATGGTCGCGCGGCTCGCGGGGGTCAGCCTTGCCACAGCGCCCAACAAGGCCTGCTACATCCCGGTCGGGCACAGCGGCGCGGACCTTTACTCGGACGCTCCAAACCAGCTGCCGATGGACCTAGTGCTCGGCAAGCTGAAGCCGCTGCTCGAGGATCCGGCTGTCCTCAAGATCGGGCACAACCTCAAATACGACTGGGTGATGCTGCAGAAGGCCGGGATCGACACGGCGCCGATTGACGACACGATGGTGATGAGCTTCGACCTCGACGCGGGGCGCAGCTTCGGCCACGGCCTCGACGAGCTCGCCAAGATCCACTTCGATCACGATTGCATCCCCTACAAGCAATTGTGCGGCACCGGCGCGAAGCAGATTACGTTCGACAAGGTGCCGCTGGGGCCGGCGACCGAATATGCGGGGGAGGACGCGGACATCGCGCTCCGCCTGTGGCTGCGCCTGAGGCCGCGCCTCGCGCAGGATAATGTCACTCGGGTCTACGAACGGATCGACAAGCCACTCGTGCCGGTGATCGCCCGGATGGAGCGGCGCGGGATCAGGATCGATCGCGCCTATCTCGCGAAACTGTCCGCCGACTTCGGCCGCGACATCCAGGCGCTCGAAGCGAAGATCTACGAAGCGGCGTGCGGGCCGTTCACCATCGGAAGCCCGCAGCAATTGGGCCAGGTGCTCTACGAGCGGCTCGGCCTCAAGGGCGGCCGAAAGGGCAAGAGCGGCCAATATTCGACTGACGTCAATGAGCTCGAGCGGCTCGCGGGCGAGGGCGTGGACTGCGCTCGGCTAGTGCTCGACTGGCGCCAGCTGACCAAGCTCAAGTCGACGTACACCGATGCCCTGCAGACGCAGATCAATCCGGAGACCGGCCGGGTCCACACGAGCTTCTCGCTGACCGGCGCCCAGACCGGGCGGCTGTCGTCGAACAACCCCAACCTTCAGAACATTCCGATCCGGACTGAGATCGGACGCAAGATCCGCGACGCCTTTATCGCCGATCCGGGGCATGTCCTGCTGTCCGCGGACTACAGCCAGATCGAGCTCAGGCTTGCCGCGCACATGGCCGACGTTCCCCAGCTCAAGGAGGCGTTCCGCGAGGGCGTCGATATCCACAGCCTGACCGCCGAGGAACTGTTTGGAAGGGTCGATCGCGACACGCGCAACCAGGCCAAGACCATCAATTTCGCTATCCTCTACGGAAGCTCGGCCTGGGGCATCGCGGGCCGGCTTGGATTGCCGAAGGACGAAGGCAAAGCGATCATCGATCGCTATTTCGAACGCTTTCCGGGCATTCGCGCATTCATTCACAGCACGCTGGCCTTTGCGCGCGAGCGCGGATTCACGCAGACCTTGTTCGGGCGGCGGACGCACTTCGAGCCCAATATCCGCTCACCCAATCCATCCATCCGTGCCGGCGCCGAGCGTGCCGCGATCAACGCGCCGCTCCAGGGCACCAGCGCCGACCTCATAAAAAGGGCGATGGCGCGGATGGACGCTGCGCTCGCCGAAGCCGGTCTGAGCGATGTCCGGATGCTCCTGCAGGTCCATGACGAGCTGGTATTCGAGGTTCCTGAAGGCCGGGAGGACGCGGCGGCCGGGGTCATCAAGCAGGTGATGGCGCATGCGGGCGAGCCGGCGATCAAACTCGACGTGCCGTTGGACGTCGAAGTCGGGTGGGGTCCGAACTGGGGCGAGGCGCATTGACCGACGCCAAGGGAGCGCAAGTTCTCACCGAGACCGCCGACACCGGCGCGCCCGACGCCGACATGGCGACCCTGGCGCGGGGCGGGCGGCTCAACGTGTTCGGTTTCGTCCTGCGGCTCGCGGCGCGGTTGCCGTTCCTGTTCATCGCCGGCCGGGTTTACGGCGCCGCCTCGCTCGGCCGCTTTGCCTATGCGGTGCTGGTCGTGGAGTTCGCGGCGCAAATTGCGGCGCTGGGCTTGAGACGGGGGCTCGCGCAGCTTCTCGCCAATGCGAAAAAGCCGCAGGCCTGCGTTGTCGCCGACGCGCTTCTGGTCGCGGCCATTGGTTCGGCGATCGGTATGGCGATCCTGTTCGTCTTCCCGGTCGCGATGTACCCGACGACGAAGATCAGCGGGATGGACCGCTGGCTGGCCGTTACCGTGCTGGCGATCAGCTGGACCGACATCGCGCTCGCCGCGCTTGCCTATCAACATGACGTCGGATCCACCGTCCGAGCGCGCTCGGTCGTAGAGCCGTGGACCATCAGCATTGTCGCTTTTGCCTGGTCCTACATCTCATTGAATGACGGGCTGATCGTCTCCTACGTCTTTTCGATGGTGGCGGCGCTCATCGCCGCGCTGATCCCGCTGGTGCGCTGTTACGGAATTCCGCACGACTGGAAGCCCGACCTCGGAACAGCCTGGCGGACCGCCCGCCGCAACATCCCGCTTGCCGCCGCCGACGCCGTCGAATGGGCGTCGCGCCGGGTCGACCTCGCGGTGCTCGGTGCGTTCATGCCCGCCGTCTACGTCGGCATTTATTATGTCGCCCAGCAGGTCGCGACATTGCCGGCCAAGCTCAAGACGAGCTTCGAGCCCGTGCTTGGGCCCGCGATCGCCCGGAAGATCGCTGCGGGCGATATGCAATCGATCGCCGGGCAGATCCGGCAGGTCACCTATTGGATCATCGCCGCGCAACTCGGGATTGCGCTCGCTCTCGGCATCCCGGGCCGCGCGGTCATGGGCCTCGTCGGATCGGGCTTCACGGGCGGCGCCGCGATGCTCGGCTTCCTGCTCGCGGCCGAGGTGATCGCCGCGGCAGCCGTCGTCAGCGAAGCCGCGCTGATCTACGTTGCCCGCAAGCGGAACATGGGGATCAGCCTCGTCATGCTCGCGCTCGAGGCGGGGCTCGCGGCCGCGCTGATCCTGATCATGAAGGATGAAGGCCTGCCGCAGGCGTTCCAGGCGACCGGGCCGGCGATCGCTTTGTGCGTCGCGCTGGCTTTCGCTTCGCTGACCAAGTCGTGGCTACTGAAAAAGCAGCTTGGAGCGCCGGTCAGCGGTTGGCGCTGGGACCTCGCCTGGGCGACCGCGGCCGGTGTCGTGGTCGGGTCGGCGGTGCGCTTGCTCCTGCCCGAGACGTGGCAGCTGGTCGTCGGAGTGCCGGCGATCCTCGTCGCCTTCTTCTCGATCCTGTGGACCAAAGGCTTTGGGCCCGAGGACCGGGAACTTTTCCGGCTTAAGAAGGACGAGGTCAAAGAGCTTCGCGAGGCGGAGGAAGCCGCCGAAGCGCGCGACCAAATCGAAGATTCAGTCGTCTAGTGGCGGAAGTGCCGCATGCCGGTGAACAGCATCGCGAGGCCGGCTTCGTCCGCGGCAGCGATCACCTCATCGTCGCGGATTGATCCGCCCGGCTGAATCACCGCCGTCGCCCCTGCTTCGGCGGCCGCCAGAAGCCCGTCGGGAAATGGAAAGAAGGCGTCCGACGCAACCGCCGAACCGACCGTGCGCGGCTCCGCCCAGCCGTTTGCCTCTGCCGCCTCGCGCGCCCGGATTGCCGCAATCCGCGAGCTGTCGCGGCGGTTCATCTGGCCCGCCCCGATGCCCGCGGTGACTCCGTCTTTTGCGTAGACGATCGCGTTCGATTTGACGTGCTTGGCGACGGTCCAAGCGAACAAACAGTCGCGGACTTCCTGCTCGGTCGGCTGACGCTTCGTCACGCACGTCAGCTGCTCGCGCGTGATCGTGCCGTTGTCGCGATCCTGGACGAGCAGGCCGCCCGCGATGACCGCGAGCGCCTGCCCGCCGCGAGCGGGGTCCGGAAGGTCGCCAGTCAGGAGCAGGCGCAAATTCTTCTTCCTGGCGAAGATCGCCTTGGCGTCTTCGTCAGCATCCGGGGCGACGACGACCTCGGTGAAGATCTGGGTGATCGCCTCTGCCGTCACCGCATCCAGCGCCCGATTGCTCGCGACGATTCCCCCGAACGCCGAAACGCTGTCGCAGGCAAGCGCTTCGCTCCACGCATCCAGCAGCGTTTCGCGCGACGCGACGCCGCAGGGGTTGGCGTGCTTGACGATGACGATGGTGGGCTCGCTGTCGCGGAACTCGGCGGCGAGCTCGAGCGCGGCGCTCGCATCGTTCAGATTGTTGTAGCTCAGCTCCTTGCCCTGCACCTGCTCGGCCTGGGCAATTCCGCGGGCAGCCGGGCCGACCGGCAGGTAGAGCGCGGCCCGCTGGTGAGGGTTTTCACCGTAACGCAGCTCGGACTTGAGCTTCGAAGCGAAGACCCAGGTTTCGGGCCAGCGTTCGCCTTGGTCTGCGAATGCGAACCACTGCGAGATGGTCGAATCGTAGGCCGCGGTCAGCGCGAAGGCCTTGGCCGCGAGCCTCTTGCGAAATTCGAGGGTGGTGCCGCCGTTCGAATCGAGCTGATCGAGCAACGCGGAATAATCCGCCGGGTCGGTGACAATTGCGACGTGCGCGTGGTTCTTTGCCGCCGAGCGAACCATCGACGGCCCGCCGATGTCGATATTCTCGATGATCGTGTCGCGGGCGGCTCCGCTCATGACCGTGCTGAGGAACGGGTAGAGGTTCACTACGACGAGATCGATTGGAGCGATGGAATGCTCCTCCATCGCCGCCGCATGCTCGGGATTGTCACGAACTCCGAGCAGGCCGCCATGGACCTTCGGGTGAAGCGTCTTCACCCGCCCGTCCATCATCTCCGGGAAGCCCGTAAGGTCGCTAATGTCACGCACTGAGGCGCCATTTTCGCGCAGCTTCGCCGCCGTCCCGCCGGTCGAGACGATCTCGACATTGTGCCGAGCGAGGCCCGCGGCCAGATCATCGAGCCCGGACTTGTCCGAAAGTGAAATCAGCGCCCGGCGTATGGGCACAAGGTTGGTCATTCTTGTCCTCTTCAACTCGAGCGGCGGAACTGCCAGCCGATCTCGCCGCCGAGCCCCGAGACTTCGCCGACGATCACCAACTGGGTCGTTCGCTGCGGCCGGCCGCGGCCGTCGATCCACAAACTCTCTTCGACGTTCAGGCTCCCGCCGCGGCAGCGGAAGTTCCACGGCGGCACCCCGCGCGAGCGCAGGATCGCGCCCATTCCGTCGGCCGTCGTCGTCACTTCAATCGCCGGAGCGAGATGGAAGCGCACGGCATAGGGAGCGGACTCGCGGATCTTCTTCCGGCCCCTGGCGATCAGCTGGTCCGCGCCACGAAGCTCTTTCCCGTCATTGCCGAGCATCAGGCTGCGCTTGTGGACCATCCCGAACGCCCGGACATAGCCGTCGTGGGTTGCTTCCAGCCGGCTCGCGTCATTGTCTTCGCTGCGGTCGATCGTGACGTCCTCGACGCCTTTCCCGAGTGAACCGTCGGCGAGGATGTTGGTGGAATTGGTGTCGGCAAGGACGAGTGTGCTGTGCGCTGCTGTCGTGACAAGCCCCTGGACCAGCTCGTCGGGGAGATCGGTCGGGAGCGCGGCCGGACCGCCGCAATTGACGACGATGCGCTGAGGCCCGTCCGAAAATTCGAAAGCCAGGGTCGAGGCCGAGCCTGACTCGGTCATTTTCTGCGGCGGGGGAGGGGCGGCATCGAGCACCACGATCGTGCCTAGAGCGGAGAGCCGCTGGTACCCCCAGCCGCGCGCCTGGCGAAGTGGCCGGGCGCGAAGTCCGCAGCCTTCGACCAAAGCGGTAAGCCGCGATGCCTCACCGGGATTGCAGCCCTGCCAGCTCGACATCGCGCCGTCGCCCATGGTGATTCCATGGAGAGCGGCAAGCGCCGCGGCGGCGGCGGCCTCGATCCCGTCGGGGATCGTCTGCTTCGCCGCTGCATAACAGGCCCTGAGCAGGCACAAGCGGTCGACCAGCCGAACCTGCTCGACCGGCGATCGGCTGATGAGGCCGCCATCGTCGAATTGGGCGCCAGTCAGGGCCCGCGCGAGCCCGGCTTCGCCGCGCGCCACGCGGGGAACGCCGCCCTGGACGAGTAGCCCTGCGGCGACCACCCCGCACCAAGCGGTCACGCGCCTGAGGCCCGCAGGCGATCGGTCCGCGCCGGAATCGAGATGCCGCGCGCCGCGGGCGAGCGTGTTGAGGAGGGCGGAGCGATAGCCCGAATCCGCGCTCGACAGGATGTAGGGAGCGTAAGCGGTCCAGAACAAAATCCGCTCGCCCCAAAGGTGCGGAGCCCAGGCGTCGTCGACGCGCGTCCCGTGGGCGAGCAGCCAGCGGCCCACGATCGCTTCGGCGAGCTGGGCGCCTTTTTCACGCGAGGCCGCGGCGCCAAGGTCGCGCAGCCACGAGAAGCCCTGTAGCTGTTCGTTCAATACGCCCGATGCGCCGGCGCCCGCGAAATCGAGGTCCGCAAGCGGAACCGTCACGCTCCCGGCGACGAATCGGCCCGCGAGAAGGGCCTCGCCGCGCTGCCGGTCGCCCGCCACATGGTCGCGCGGAACGGCGACCAGTTTCAGCGGCTGCTTCGACTGCCTGAGCCGGGAGAAGAACGAACCGCGGGCGAGCTTTCGAACGACGTCCTGCTCATCCGCAGGGCCAGGGCTGGTCATCCGCCGCCTCGGAGCGCTCGGATGTTGTCAGCGTAAGTTGCCGGACCACCGCGGAACACGGCAGTCCCCGCGACAAGCACATCGGCTCCGGCATTCACCGCCAAAGGCGCGGTTTCGGGGTCGATTCCACCGTCGACCTCCAGGCGGACGTCGAGATTCTCTTTCGAGATTCGGTTGGCGATCGCCTCGATCTTCCTGAGCTGGCCGGAAATGAACTTCTGGCCACCGAAACCCGGATTGACGGTCATCACCAGGACGAGATCGACCTCTGCCAGCACATAATCGAGCGCCTTGGCGGGGGTCGCGGGATTGAGCGAAACCCCGGCTTTCTTGCCCAGCGACTTCACGCGCTGGATCGTCCGGTGGAGATGCGGGCCGGCTTCGGGATGAACGGTGATCCGGTCCGCGCCCGCTTCGGCGAACACATCGAGGAAAAGATCGACCGGCGAGATCATCAGGTGGACGTCGAACGGCTTCTTGGTGTGTGGGCGAAGCGCTTTCACAACCGCCGGGCCGATCGTCAAATTGGGGACGAAATGCCCGTCCATGACATCGATGTGGATCCAGTCGGCGCCAGCCTCGTCGATCGCCCGCACCTCCTCTCCGAGCTTCGCGAAGTCGGCGGAGAGGATCGAAGGGGCGATGAGCGGAGCCGAGATGCTTTGGGCCATCGCCCCGATTAGACGGGATTAGCCGCGCCGGACAAGGCGGGCGATGAAGAAGCCGTCAAGTCCGCCCTCGGCTTCGAGCAGGCCGGGAAGGATCCGCACCCAACCATCCGGGGTTGGCGACACGAAGCCGGGGAGCTCGCCGGGCTTCGGCGATTCGATTGCGAAATCGGGATTGCCGGCGAGGAAGTCGCCGATGATCTGTTCGCCCTCTTCGGGTTCGAGCGAGCAAACGGAATAGACCAGGGTTCCCTCCGGCTTTAGCCAGGCCTTGGCCCGCGCGAGCAGCTTCGACTGAAGCTCGGCATTCTCCGCGATGATGCGCGGCCGCGCCCTGTAGAGGACCTCAGGGTGACGCCGGAATGTGCCGGTGGCGGAACAGGGCGCGTCAAGCAGGATCGCATCAAATTGCGCGTTGGGCTTCCAGGTCAGGGCATCGGCTTCGATCAGCTTCGCCGGAAGATGCGTGCGCTCCAGATTTTCGCGAAGTCGTTCGAGACGACTTGCCGATGAGTCGATGGACGTAACGCGGTGCCCCGATGCCACCAGCTGCATCGTCTTCCCGCCGGGCGCCGCGCAAAGGTCGAGGACATCCCCTGCTTGCGGGGGGATCAAGCGGGCGGGAAGCGATGCCGCGATGTCCTGGACCCACCAGCGGCCTGCATCAAAGCCCGGCAAATCCGCGACCGACCCGCTCTCGATCCGCACATTGCGCGGCGCGAGCGATGCACCGCCATGCGCACATGTATAGGCCTGCGCCTCGGCATCGTCGGCGAAGCTGAGATCGAGCGCCGGGCGCTTGACGATCTGGTGCCTGGCCGAGGCGATGACTTCGCTGCCCCACGCCGAGCCCCAACGATCCTCGACGTCGGCGGGAAGATTGGCGGCGTCGGAAGCTGGAACTCCACGGCGAAGCAAGGCGCCGAGAATACCGTGGACGAGGCGCCGCGGACCCCCGTCGACAAGCGGCAATGCGGTCGCGACAACGGCGTGATCCGGTGTTCCAAGCCCGATCTTCTGGGCCAGCGCGAGGCGCACGACCATCCGCGCCTTGCTGTCGTCCGGCAGGCGCTGGCGGGTCGTCCCATCGATCAGCGCGTCGAGGTCCGGGATCCGCCGAAGCGTTTCGCCCGCGATCGCTATTGCAAGGGCGCGGTCCGGGCCGGAAAGGTTGCGAACAGCTCCGGCGGCGGCGTCGAGCGTCAATCCGCGCCGAAGCACGGCATCGAGCATCTGCAGCGCGGCGCGGCGTGCGCCGAGGCCTTCAACGCTTGGCATTGCGGATACCCACGCGCATCATGACGTCATGAAACGGCCGAAGCGCCTCGATCCCCCGGCCTATCTCAACCCGTCGCCGCCGGTCCCGAAACCGCAGGAAACGGATGCCGCAGAGCCGCCGGCTGGCGAAGAAGGAAAGCCCGATCCCACCCGCTACGGGGATTGGGAGAAGAAGGGCATCGCGATCGATTTCTAAACGCCTTCGGGACGGGGCGGGCGCGACAGCAGCTCGTCGAGGACCTGATCGACCTTCGCCCGCCCCGCGATCAGCGCGTGCACCGCGGCGACAATCGGCATGTCGATCCCCCGATCCTTGGCGATTCGGTCGAGCACCGGCGCGGTGAACGCGCCTTCGGCCACCGTTCGGCGGTCGGCGAGTAATTCGGTTGCCGAACGCCCCTCCCCGAGACCCTTCCCGAGCGAATAGTTGCGCGAGCTGATCGAGGAGCAAGTGAGGACGAGGTCGCCGAGGCCGGAAAGCCCGGCCAGCGTCTCGCGCTTCGCCCCGCAGGCGAGGCCAAAGCGCGTCATCTCGGCAAATCCCCGGCCGATCAGCGCCGCACGGGCGTTCTGGCCGAGGCCTCGGCCCTCTACGACGCCGCAGGCAATCGCGAGCACGTTTTTGACCGCTCCGCCGATCTCGGCGCCAGTGACATCGTCGGAGACGTAGATTCGGAAGGCCGGAAGCGCGATCCGGCTTCTCAGTTCCTCGGCGAGATCGAGCTGGTCGGCAGCAAGGGTGACCGCCGTGGGCAGGCCCTTCGCGACCTCATGAGCAAAGGTCGGGCCGGAAAGGACCGCGATCCGGGCTCCAGGGCAAGCCTCCCTCGCAACCTCGTGGAGAAGCTTCTCGCTCCGCTCCTCAATGCCCTTCGCGCAGAGCACCATCGGCTTGTCGCAGGCTGGTGCTTGCTCAAGCACCGCGCGCATGTGCTGCGCGGGCGTGACGACGAGCCAGGCGTCGCAGTCGTAGAGCTCGTCGAGTTCGGAGGTCGCGCGGATCGCCGGGTCGAGCGCGATCGAAGGAAGGAATAGAGTGTTCTCGCGGCGCGCGTTGATGGCCTCGACTACTTCGGCTTCCATCGCCCAGAGCAAGGTTTCCCGCCCTCCGCTGGCCGCGACCTGGGCCAGCGCCGTTCCCCACGCCCCGCCGCCGATCACTCCTAGTCTCACGCCTTCACCCCCGCGCCGCGGACCTTCTCGGCCTCGGGATCGAGCGGCCAGCGGGCCTGCGCCGGCGCATCCAGGCTGTCCGTGAGCCCCGCCGCCAGCCGCTCGGCCCCAGCCCAGGCGATCATCGCCGCATTATCGGTGCACAGCCACGCCGGCGGCACGCTGAAGCGCCGGCCTTCACCGGCGGCTAGAGCGGCGAGAGCGCCCCGAATCGTCTCATTGGCGGCAACTCCGCCGGCGACGACCAAGGCGGGCGCGTCCGACCTGGCAAGGGCAGCCGATGTCCGATCGACGAGGCAATCGACGACCGCCTGCTGGAAACTCGCGGCAATGTCTTCGCGACGATGCTGGCCCGACGCTAAGGCGCGCTGAACCGCGCTCTTCAGCCCTGCGAAGGAGAAATGGGGTTCGTCGGACCCGACGAGCGGGCGCGGCAGCGGGACGGCGCTCGGATTACCCGATCTCGCCAGCTCCTCGATTGCCGGGCCTCCGGGATAGCCGAGCCCGAGGAGCTTGGCCGCCTTGTCGAACGCTTCGCCCGCGGCATCATCGATGGTCGTTGCGAGACGGCGGTAGTCGCCGACTCCTCGGACCTCGAGCAGCTGGCAATGGCCACCCGAAACGAGCAGCAGCAGGTAGGGAAAGCCGAGATTCGGATCGACGAGGCGCGGTGAAAGCGCGTGGCCTTCGAGGTGATTGACCGCAATCAGCGGCTTACTGGTCGCGAGCGCCAACCCTTTGCCCGCGAGCAAGGCGACCATCACTCCGCCGATCAGGCCTGGGCCGGCGGTCGCTGCGATCGCGTCGAGATCGCCGACCGACATCTTGGCGTCATCGAGCACCTGGCGGACGAGCCCGGGCAAGATCTCGACATGGGCGCGCGCGGCGATCTCGGGCACGACTCCGCCATAAGGCTGGTGGGCCTGGATTTGGCCGACGACTGTCTGGGCAAGGATTCGCCGGTCGGACGTCACCAGCGCCGCCGCGCTGTCGTCGCAGGAGGATTCGAGGCCCAAGATAATGGTCATGACAATATCATTTCGCGCCCGGCCCTTTGCCTCAAGGCGCGGCGATGCACTAGGGGTAGCGCATGCAAGGGCTTCGTCTCGGGACTCGCGGATCGGCGCTCGCTCTCGCCCAGGCGCGCAAGGTCGCGGCGGCGATCGAGACCGCTCAGAGATGGCCCGACGGCTGGGTCCAGATTGTCGCAATCACGACGACCGGCGACAAGGTTCAGGACCGGCCTCTCTCGGAGCTTGGCGGAAAGGCCCTTTGGACCAAGGAACTCGACCGGGCGCTGTTGGACGGAGAAGTGGATTTCTGCGTCCATTCAATGAAGGACGTCGAAAGCGTCCGCCCCAAGGAAATCCATATCGCCGCGGTGCGCCCGCGCGGCGACGTGCGCGATCGGCTGGTCGGCGCCGAATCCATCGACGCGCTGAAGAAGGGCGCAGTCATCGGAACGTCGTCGAAGCGGCGCGCGGCCCAGCTGCTTCGGCTGCGTCCGGATCTCAAGATCGTGCCTCTGCGCGGCAATATCGAAACCCGCCTCAAGAAGGTGGAATCGGGTGAAATCGACGCGACCCTCCTCGCGGCCGCGGGCCTGAAGCGGCTCGAGATCGCCGCGGGCACCTCCATTCCGACCGAGGTGCTCCTGCCGGCACCGGGCCAGGCCGTAATCGGCATGGAATGCCGGACCAACGACACGCGCACCCAGAGCGTCCTGACGACCGTCAACAATCAAATCACTTATGATTGCGTGATGGCGGAGCGCGAATTCACTCGAGCGCTGGGAGCAACGTGCGCGTCGCCCGTCGCGGCCTTCTGCGTGTTGGAGGACGGCGACCTTCGAATGCGCGCCCAAATCTTCTCGGAGGATGGGCGCGAGTTGGTTGAGCATCGGGCGGTGTTCGATTGCGGCGACCGCAAGGCTCCGGCGGCGCTCGCGCGCGAGATGCTCGCTCAAGCCCCGGAGTCGATCCGGAGCCTGTTTGGCGCCTGATGAGGCGTGTCTTGGTCCTGCGCCCCGAGCCTGGCGCAAGCGAGACGCTCGCGCGGGCCGGAAAGCTGGGGCTCAACGCCGTTTCGATCCCACTGTTCGAAGTCGAACCCATCGCGTGGGAAATGCCGGATCCGCGGATATTCGATGGCGTGTTGCTGACCAGTGCCAATGCGGCGCGGCTTGCCGGCCAGGGCTTGAACGACCTGACGCATCTTCCTGCCTACGCCGTGGGAGAGGCGACGGCCGACGCCGCTCGAAGCATTGGCTTCGATGTCGTTACGACGGGTGATTCCGGGGTCGGCAACTTGCTGGATTCGATCGCTCCGGGCGTTCGTTTGCTCCATCTCGCCGGCGAGGAGCGCAAGGTTTCGGCCTCGCTCCAAGATATTACGCAGATCGCCGTCTATCGCTCGAAACCGGTCGCGGCACCCGACTTGACCGATGTCAGAGCGACCATCGCTTTGACCCATTCGCCCCGCGCTGCTCGCCGTTTCGCCGAACTGGTCAACGACCGCGCCTCCATCGCAATCGCGGCGATCAGCCCTGCCGCCGCCGACGCCGCGGGCCATGGCTGGGAAGCCGTCGATGTCGCTGAGCGGCCCACCGACGACGCCTTGCTGGCACTCGCCACGCGGCTGTGCAACAAGCCGGACGCGTAATGAACGGTGGCACCAACCGGAGCGGCATGAGCTGGACTGCACGCCTGCTGATCGGGCTGGTGCTGCTCCTCGCAGGAGCCGCCACCGCGGTCTGGAGCCTCGCCCATTATCAACCGGCCGCGCGCTTCCTCGGGGTGGTCCAGCCGTCGCAGACCCAAGCGGCGCCGACGCCGACGCCGGTCCTCGAGAATGCCAACACGGCCGCCAACCCGCCGGCATCCCAGGCGCAAACCGACAATGCGCGGATTGCCGAGCTCGAGGCGCGCGTCGGTCGCGTTGAAAATGCCACCGAGCGGGCCGAGGGATTCGCCGGCCGCGCCGATGCTCTGGTGGTGGCCTTCGCCGCCCGCCGGGCGATCGATCGCGGAGTCGCACTCGGTTACCTCGAACCATTGCTGGTCGACCGCTTCGGCGCCCAGCACCAGGCGGCGATCGCGACGATCGTCACCGCGTCCCGCGCCCCGGTCCGGCTTAACGATCTCACCGCCGAATATGAGTCGCTCGGTTCCGAGCTGAAGCGAGGCGGGCCCGAGGAGAGCTGGTGGAGCGGCTTCAGGCGCGAGTTCGGCTCAATCGTCGAGGTGCACCGGGCCAACCGGCCAGCGATGAATGCCGACGCCCGGTACAGTCGCGCGCTTCAGCGGCTCTCGACGGGCGACGTCGACCAGGCCCTTGCCGAAACGATGCGCCTGCCGGGTGCGTCGCGCGCCGGCGACTGGATCACCAAGGCGCGCCGATACATCGCCGCCCACCGCGCGCTCGACGAAGTCGAATCGGCGGCACTGCTCGGCGGCCAGACCGCCACGCGCTGACCCGCACGAAAACGGACTTGGCAAGCCGAATCCGGGATGCGATTCTAGACACGGTTCGACACAGCGCGCGTTCAGCTGTCTTCAGCCAAGATATTGGAATCGAGTGAAGTTCCCGGGGGTTTTAGTGTCATGACGTCAGTTCGCAGCCGTTTGGGATTAGGACTGGTTTGCGCCGCGTCGGCCCAGGTCACCGCGTCCGCGGCCGCGCCGCCGCCGGTTCCCGTCTACCGCCCGAACCCGGCGCCGAGGATCGCTTTGGCGCCCGCCCCCACTGCCTTGCACGACCAGGTCATCGAGCTAGCGCGCTCGTTCGACGGCAAGGCAGGCATCGCCATCGTTTCGCTTCGCGACGGATGGGAAATCGACTGGAACGCCAGTTCGTTTTTCCCGCAGCAGAGCTGTTCGAAGCTGTGGGTCGCGATCACCGCGTTGGACGCGGTCGACAAGGGCAGGCTCAGCCTCAACGACCAGGTCACGCTCGGCCGCGGCGATCTCACCTTGTTCCACCAGCCGCTGCGCGACAAGATTCTCGGCGGCGGCGGGCATACGACGACGCTCGGTTCACTGATGTTCGATGCGATCACGGAGAGCGACAACACCGCCAACGACAAGCTCATGCGCTCGATCGGCGGTCCTCAGGAAGTGCGCGACATGATCGCTCGAAAAGGCCTCGGTTCGATCCGCTTCTACAATGGCGAGCGCGCGCTCCAATCGAAGATCGCCGGGTTGATCTGGACCCAAAGCTATTCGATCGGCAATGCATTCTACGATGCCCGCAACGCGCTTCCAATGAGCATTCGAAGAGCCGCGTTCGAGCGTTATATTTCCGATCCCTATGACGGGGCTTCGCCCCACGCGGTCGCAAGCGCGCTCGCAGCACTGAAGAGGGGACAATTGCTCTCGCCGGCATCCACCGCGAGGCTACTCTCGATCATGGGCCAGACCCGGACCGGAAAGCTGCGCGTCCGTGCCGCTTTGGCCCCTGGATGGGATTGGAACCACAAGACCGGGACCGGGCAGGAGTTGGGCGGCCGGATCGGCGGGATCAACGACATCGGCCTTCTCACCGCGCCCGACGGCTCAGTCTATGCGATGGCGATCATGTCGGTCCCAGCCCATTCCGACGGCGGCGCGCAGGAACTGATGCGCAATGTCGCAAAGGCCGTGATCGCCGCTCACGTCGACCGTCGACGCTCCAACTAATTGATCCGCGGGCGGCTCGTTTCAGGGCGGACCGAAAAAGGGGGCATGGCGTGAAGGGGAAAACACTCCACGGCTGTCCACGCCCCCTTCTCTCCGGCTCTCGAGCACGTTGCTGGTCAGGGGCCTCCGCGGCGAAGCGACCAGTTGGAACGTGTTCGGGGTCAGGACAGGCACATCTCACCTGCGGTTCGATGGTTGCGTTGCCCGCCTGACGGAGATCGATCTCAGCTCCTTCTTAGTAATTGATCGTAACGCCCGCGAATAGGAACCGTCCGAGCGCGTCATAGACCTGCGGGAAGGTGTTGCCGTTACCGAACGGCGCGTTCGCCACTTCGCCGCCGACGATTGGAGGTTGCTTGTCGAACAGGTTGTTCGCGCCAAGGCGGAAATTGTACTTGTCGCCAATGCGTGCGGAGAAGGCCAGATCGAAATAGCTCTGAGCGGCGATCTTCTGGTTCGCCGGCGCGACGATGCCAACGCATCCGCCCGTCGCGACGATGTCGCAGTCACCACTCAATGCATCGTTCTTGACCGACGAGAAGTAGCGCCATCTGCCCGATAGCCCGAGCCCGTTCGGAAGGGTGAAGCCAAGCCGCAACGAGTGGCGATATTTCGGGTTCGGAGCGCCGCTGAGGAAGCTTCCGCAGGTATTCCCGTAGAAGCCGGCGCAATCGAACTTGCCGTCTTGTCCGGAGCTGGCGCCGCTGACACCGGTATCGATCTCCAGCTTGCGCAGGATGGTTCCGACATAGCTGGCGCTCAGCGTACCCACTCCGCCGAGGCGGTGCGAATAGTTGCCGTTGATGTCGAAGCCCTTGGTCCTCTGGCCACCGATGTTGGTGTTGGTGGTCTCGATGAATCCGTTCGGACTCTGCCACAGCGATCCGTTGCCCGGGTTGCGGTGGATCTTCGAGCAGAAGAACGGATCGCCTGACGCGAGGCACTGGCTCAGGATCGTCTGAAAGCCCAGCGTGCTGACCAGGTTTACGACCTTGATGTCGAAATAGTCGACGGAGAAGTTCAGACCCGGGATCCAGCGCGGCTTCACGAGCACACCGACGGTATAGGTGTCAGCCTTTTCCGGAGCCAAGCCTGGATTGCCGCCGATCAGAGCATTGTACTGGTTCGCCGGGTTGGGGTTGATGCTGCCAAACTGGCCCGCGGTAACGCCGGTGTTGGCACACTGCGCCGCAGTAAAGCCGTTGACCAGCCCGCCGACCGCAGGACCGGCGCAGCTGTCGACCGTGCCGCCGAGACCGACCGCCTGCGCTGCAAACAGTTCGACAACGTTCGGAGCACGGACCGCGCGGTTGTAGCTCGCGCGGGCCAGGATATCCGGGATCGGGGCCAGGCGCGCCTCGACCTTGTACGTGTCGGTGCTGAAGTGGTTGTTCGCAACCTTGTAGTCTGAGTAACGGTAGCCGCCCGTCAGCGTGAACTCGTCGATGAACGAGTGGCTGATGATCGGCACCTGGAGCTCGGCGAACCCTTCGCGGACGTCGAATTTGCCAGTTACCGGCAAAATCGCTCCGCCTTGGCCCGCTCCGTCGCCCGTTTGAAATTCAATGTCCGGCAGGAAGTCGAGCGATTCCTTACGATACTCGACACCGACGTTCAGGCCGACACCGCGGTCTGACCATGGGGTCTGGATGCCGTACTCGCCGCCTTCGATTGTGAAGTTGGCGTCGGCGACTATTTCGTTGACGTTGCCGCGCGAGAGCAGCGGGACCTGCAGATAGTTGAGCGCTGCCTGGGTGACGCCTCCGGTCACGAAGATGTTGTACGGGACACAGCCGGGATCGAGCGCCGCGCCGCCGACACCCGTGCCCGGAAGCGCCGAGCGGCAGACCGGCGTACCGGCAAGTACACCCGCAACTCCGCCGACAGCCGGGTTCGCGACGACATCGAGCGCGCGGTTCAGGCGGATGACGGAAAAGTCGTTCTGGAAGGCCTGCGAAAAGCGGGTCGTGCCGAACTGATAATAAGCGTCGTAGGAAACACCGCGAAGGATGTCGCCCTTGACGCCGGCGACGATACGGTACGAGCTGCGCTCGAGGTGGTCCGAACGCCCGCCGCCTTCGACGTTACGGCGCCCGACATAAGCGATCGCCTGGGTTACGCCATTGCCGTCGACAAAGGTGTTATTCGGGACGCAGATCGTGTTGAACTGCTGCGTCGAGAGCAGCGGGTTGTCGCAGTTGATGGTTGCGGTGTTGAAGAAGTCGCCCGACGGCGCAATCTGCGAGTTGGACGTATCGTCCATGAACATCGCTTCGAGGTACGGCCTCGCGCCTGGCGCAATCTCATATTCGGCAAACGCACCGAACGTGTAGCGCTCGTCCGGGCGCTGGTAGAAGTTGTACGGCCCGAAGTTGAACGGCGTCGAACCCGGCACGAACTGGTTGCCGGCGACCTGGAAGGTGCCGACGTTGGTGAAGAAGGTGCCCGTCGCCGAGGTCGCCGAACCGCCGCAGTTGAAGTTGCGCGGCGGGGTTCCGCTGCCAAGGCCGCCCTGTGCCGCAGTACGCGCCGCGAGCGAACAGAACGAATAATCGCGGCTCGCCTGTAGGACGGCGTCCTGCTTGCGGTAGGTGGCGTAGGCCATGATGTGGCCGCGGTTATCGTCGAAGTTCGTGCCGAACGCGGCGGAAATGTCCTGCGCTCCGCCGTTGACGCTCCAGCCGTGGGGGGCGCGGAAGCCGCGCGCAACGTCGGCGTTCAAGATCGAATCCGACGCGTTGTTGTAGTGCATGAACGTCGAGGCTTGCGCGTCGATGCGAAGCCCGGTGAAGCCCGTGTCCATGATGAAGTTGACGACGCCGGCGACCGCGTCCGCGCCGTACACCGACGAAGCGCCGCCCGTGAGCACGTCGACGCGCTTCACGATCGATGACGGAATGAAGTTGATATCCGATAGCGGGACACGCGGGTCGCCCGGCTGGAGGCGCCGGCCGTTGATTAGCACCAAAGTTCGCGTCGGGCCGAGACCGCGCAGATTGACCGTAGCAATCCCGAGCGCACCGTTCGAAATGTTCGAGCCCTGAGCCGCGAACGACTGCGGCAGCGAGTTGATCAGGTCCTCGGTGCGGGTCGTGCCCTGAAGCTTGATGTCCTGGCTCGACAGCACGGTCACCGGGCTGGCCGAGGTCAGGTTCGGCTGCGGAATGCGCGAACCGGTAATCACGATCTCGCTGGAGCCCGTAGCGGGCGCGGCCGGCGCTGCGGTTGTCGGGGCCGCGGCCTGAGCGTCGGCAGGAGTCGTCGTGTCCGTAGCTGGCGCTGCGCTGCTATCAGGAGGGCTTGCCGGCTGCGATGCCATGTCCTGGGCCAGAGCCGGCGAGGAAAGCAGGCTCATCCCGGCGAGCAGGGAAGTTGCGAGCAGGCGCGAACGGAAATCTTGCATAGCGTTCAACCTTTCAGATTCGATGGTCCGAGCTCTCGGCGGAGCTGCGGTTGAGGAAAGCGGGCATCGGCCAGCGCTGCCGTCACGATTCGATCGCGCGCTATGATTTGCATTC